>JAESFH010000256.1_pt1 | contig 24185 bp, 23 predicted proteins | sample 9269381 | NCBI WGS metagenome assembly JAESFH01 (sample SAMN14504062, study PRJNA617094) | algae metagenome | isolation source: Aphanothece sp. CMT-3BRIN-NPC111 and co-occurring heterotrophs from well... | place: USA: Clark Mountains Wilderness, California | collected 2010-04-18
CTTCAGCTCTTCGACGCCTGCTTTGCCGCGCACCTTCATGCTGCCGCGGCCGGTCTCGAGGTACTGACGGACGCCGGCGAGTCCAAGCAGTGCGCAGCCGGTCGGGAAGTCCGGTCCTTTCACGAACTTCATCAAGCCTTCGAGCGTGATGTCCGGGTCGTCGATCTGCGCGCAGATGCCGTCGATCACTTCGCCGAGATTGTGCGGCGGGATGTTGGTCGCCATGCCGACTGCGATGCCGGTGCCGCCATTGACGAGCAGGTTCGGGAACGCGCTCGGGAAGACGGTCGGCTCGGTGCGCGTCTCGTCGTAGTTCGGGACAAAGTCGACCGTGTCCTTGTCCATGTCGGTCATGAGCGCGGCGCCGAGGTGCGTCATGCGCGCCTCGGTGTAACGCATCGCGGCCGGCGGATCGCCTTCGACGCTGCCGAAGTTGCCCTGCCCATCGACAAGCGTCTCGCGCATCGCCCACGGCTGCGCCATGTGGACGAGGGTGGGGTAAATTACGGCCTCGCCGTGCGGGTGATAGTTACCGCTCGTATCGCCACAAATCTTGGCGCACTTGCGATGCTGCCGGTTCGGGAAGAGCGACAGATCGTGCATCGCGTAGAGGATGCGACGTTGTGACGGCTTCAGCCCGTCGCGCGCATCCGGCAGCGCGCGCGAGATGATGACCGACATCGAGTAGTCGAGGAACGACCTCGACACTTCCTCGGCGACGTTGATCGGCTCTATCTTTTCGTTGGGGTTATACACAGCTGGTTCGAACTAGACAGGATTGACAGGATTCAGAGGATTAACAGGATTCTGCAGATCCACATGTTCCGGATTTGTGGGCTTTCGGCGGTGCTTGCGTTTGAACTGCAGACTCTCGGTTCCGAAGTTTAGGAGCAGCCCAAAATCGTGATTCGTTGCCGTGAGATAATTCACGAGCTGAACCTCGTCGGCTTTGCTCAAGCCGACGGCTGCTTTCAATTCGCAGATTAGTTGTTCGTTGATGACGAGATCGGCGACGAAGTCGCCGACTATTACATGCTCGTACTTAACGGTGATGTGTTTCTCCAGTTCGACCGACAAACCAGCGCGTCGCAGCTCGAACGCCAGCGCATTCCGGTAAACTGACTCCAGAAAGCCCGGCCCGAGTTGCCGGTGAACTGCGCAGCCGATGATCTGCTCGGTTACGGCGTGATCGTCAGAAAAATCCAATCCTGTAAATCCTCAGAATCCTGTTAATCTTGTCCAGTTCGTCAGACGTCGAGATTCCGAACATTTAGCGCGTTATCCTCGATGTATTGGCGACGTGGCTCGACGACATCGCCCATCAGGCGCGTGAACATCTGGTCGGCTTCGACCGCGTTGCCGTCGGTGAGATCAACTTTGAGCAGCTTGCGCTTCTCAGGGTCCATTGTCGTGTTAAACAGCTCTTTCGCGTTCATTTCACCGAGACCTTTGAAGCGTTTGATCTGAACGCCGCGCCGACCGATCTCGACGATCTTTTGGTGGATCTCCGGGATCGAGAAGAGCGGATGGGTGACGGCTTTCTCTCCGTCGCCTTCGATCAGCTCGAAGATCGGCTTATCGCTCGCGGCGTAGTGATCCACCTTTAAGCCGCGACGCGCGAGCTCGCCGATCAGTTTCTGAATCGTCGTCGCTTCGTGCAGCTCGACCTTCTTTGCACGGCGGCGCGGAGTGCCTGGTTTTAAGATCGGTGTCGCGGCAGAGAGCGGCAGCAGCTCCTGGCCGCCCATGTCGCTGTCGAGCAGGCTGAGGTCGAGATTCGCTTCGTGGAATGTCCGAAGTTCCTTCTCGTCGTGAAAATAGTGGACCGTCTCGTCGTTGCCATCGCGAACCTTCACGAGATACGCAGGCAGCTTGCCGGTCTTCGGATCGCGCGCCGTGAGGAACGTCTCGAAGTCTCCGCCGTGCCGGCGGACAGACTCGCTTAGCTTTGCAAGCCGCTCGAGTGATTCGAGCACGTCCTTTAACTGCGCCGCGCTGAGTTCCTTGCCATCGGCGAGGTTCTTCAGCCGGACGTCTTCGGCGCCTAACGAGATCAGGATCTTGTTCAGCTGCACGTCGTCGTCGACGTATTCCTCGCGTTTCTTGCGCTTGATTTGATACAGCGGCGGCTGGGCGATGTAGATCTTCCCGGCACGGACGAGCTCCGTCATCTGCCGGTAGAAGAACGTCAGCAGCAGAACGCGGATGTGCGAGCCGTCGACGTCTGCGTCGGTCATAATAATGATGCGGCCGTAGCGCAGCTTCTTGATGTCGAACGTCCCTTCGTCGGCTTTGCCATCCTTGCCGGCGCCGTCTTCCTTCGGCTTGCCGATTCCGGTGCCGATCGCCGTGATCATCGACTGGATTTCCGTGTTCTTAAGCGCCTGATCGAGACGCGCTTTCTCGACGTTGATCAGCTTGCCGCGGATCGGCAGGATGGCCTGATAACGCCGATCGCGTCCCTGCTTCGCGGAGCCACCGGCTGAATCGCCCTCGACAATGTAGAGCTCAGTCAGGTCGGGATCGCGCTCCGAGCAATCGGCAAGCTTGCCGGGCAGGCCGCCGCCTGTGAGCGCGCCTTTCCTAATGGTCTCCCGCGCCTTGCGCGCCGCTTCGCGAGCGCGCGCCGCCGTCAGCACCTTCTCGAAAATGCGTTTCGCGACCGGAGGGTTTTGATCGAAGAACGTCATCAAGCCCTCGTAGACGACGGAGTTCACAATCCCGTCGATCTCGGTGTTCACGAGCTTCACCTTCGTCTGCGACTCGAACCGCGGGTTCGGCAGCTTGATGCTGAGGACGCACGTCAGCCCTTCGCGGACGTCGTCGCCCGAGATCGCCGGGTCCTTTTCTTTCACGAGGCTGTTTGCCTTGGCGTATTGATTGACCGCCTTCGTCAGCGCGCTGCGGAAGCCGGTGAGGTGCGTGCCGCCGTCTGGATTCGGAATGGAGTTCGCAAAGCAGAGGATCTGGTCGGTGTAGCTGTCGTTGTACTGCATCACGACGTCGACGAAGACCTCGTCGCGCTGGCGCGAAAGGATGACCGGCTTCGGATGAATGACGGTCTTATTCTCGCCGAGCTGCCGCACGAACTCTTCGATGCCGTGCTTGTAGAAAAACGTCTCCTTCTTCGGCGACTCGCCACGTTCGTCCGTGAGCGTGATTTCGAGTCCCGGATTCAGGAACGCGAGCTCGCGAAGCCGACTCGCGAGTCGGTCGAACTTAAATTCCGTCGTGATCGTGAAGATCGTCGGGTCGGGCAGGAACGTGATGAGCGTGCCGGTCTGCTTCTTGTTCTTCAGCTCGCCAATCACCTCGAGCTTCTGCGTCGTTTTCCCGCGCTCGAAGCCCATGTGATAAACCTTGCCGTCACGCGAGACCTCTACCTTGAACCAATCAGAGAGCGCGTTAACGCACTTCGCGCCGACGCCGTGCAAGCCGCCCGAGTATTTGTAAGCGCCCTGCCCGAACTTGCCGCCCGCGTGGAGATTCGTCAGCACTAGCTCGACGGCCGGCATCTTGAACTTCGGATGCATGTCGACCGGGATGCCGCGGCCGTTGTCGCCAATCGAGACGGAGCCATCGACATGCACCACGACTTCGATCTTGCTGCAATAGCCGGCCAGGTGTTCGTCGATCGAGTTGTCGAGAACCTCGAAAACGCAGTGGTGCAGCCCACGTTCGTCCGGATCGCCGATATACATGCCGGGCCGTTTCCGGACCGCCTCGAGGCCCTCGAGCTTATCGATCTGAGCCGCGTCGTATTTCTGGGTTTGAGCGATGCCGGTAGCCGCGTCGCGCGTCGACTTTCCGAGAGAGATTTCGTCCTGACCTTGAAGCATAGAAATGGCAGAGAAACTGCCAGCGAAAAGATAGGTGAGAAGGTGGCGGGGGACAATAAGTTTCTTCGGGGGTTTGGCTTGTAAAAGATACAGGATGTTGTGGATCGAGCGCCGAGCGCAAACAGCATCTGGTGGTTCAACCGCGTCTGCCGTCCGCAGCTGACCGGGAGGGCGGGAGCGGAGGCTTGACCGGCCTCATTCCGGCCCCGAACCTACCGCTCAAGTATGCGTTGGCAGACACTTTACGAAGGCCGCTGGATCTTCGCGATTCTCGCTCTGCTGGCGATCGGCTCACTCTTCGCGAGCATTTGGCTGACGCTCGTTTTTCTGCTGCTGATCGCCTATACGTTTGCGTTCTTCCGCGATCCGGAGCGCACCTCCCCGGCAGATGCCGACAGCGTGGTCGCCGCGGCTGATGGAGTGGTCGCGGACATCGTGGAAATCGAAGAACGCGAGGTCGTGAAAGCCACGATGAAACGCGTCGGGATCTTCCTGTCAGTCTTCGACGTCCACACAAACCGAGCGCCCGTTGATGGCCGGATCACGTACCGCCAGCACAACGAAGGCCTCTGCCTCGACGCGCGCAGCCCGGATTGCTCCGGGAAGAACGAATCGATGACCTGGGCGTTCGAGAATCCGCGCGCGACGCTCGTCGTGAAGCAGCTCACCGGCGCGATCGCGCGACGGATCGTCGGCTGGTCGAACGTCGGCGACGAGCTGAAGAAGGGCGAGCGCTTCGGGATGATCCGCTTCGGGTCGCGGACGGAAGTCTATCTGCCACTCGATGCGACGGTGCTGGTGAAAGTCGGTGACCGCGTCGTCGGCGGCGCGACGGTGATCGCGCGGCTGCCTTGAGCGAATGAACAACAGCGGCGATCCGAAGATTTACCTGCTGCCGAATTTGATGACGGCGGGGAATCTGTTTTGCGGATTCGCGGCGACGCTCAAGATCGTCCAAGGCGCGCTGCTGCAGGGGAGCGATCCCGACGCGGCGGCCGCGCTCTTTCACACCGCCGTCTGGTTCATTCTCGGCGCCTGCATCTTTGATCTGCTCGATGGTCGACTGGCGCGGCTCGGTGGGCAGGACAGCCCATTCGGCCGCGAGTTTGATTCATTAGCCGACACGGTGTCGTTCGGCCTCGCGCCGGCGCTGATGGTTTACCGCATTGTGCTCGTCGATTTTCCGCGGCTCGGCTGGGTCGTCGCGTTTGTCTATCTGCTTTGCGGCGCGCTGCGGCTCGCGCGCTTCAATTGCATCGCCGCCGCCAACGTGCCCGGCAAAGCGGACAAGAACTTCCGCGGCTTCCCGATTCCCGCGGCGGCAGGGCTCATCGCCTCGCTCACCTTGTTCATGCTCTGGTGGTTCGGCGAACGCGATCACGAGATCGGCCGCTGGAAGTGGCTGCTGCCGCCGCTGATGCTGTTCCTTTCCTTCATGATGTTCAGCGGCTTCAGCTACCCGAGCTTCAAGGGCATCAACTGGCGCACGACGCGCTCCGTGCCCCGCTTCCTGATCATCAGCCTGGTGCTGATCTTCACCGTCATGAATGTGCAGTGGATGCCGGCGATTCTGTTCCTCTCGTATCTGCTCTACGGGTTTGTGCGACCGTGGGTCTCGAAGGCGTGGCGCCGCGAAATCGAAGAGGAAACCGACCTCGATCCCGACGAGCCGGCGCTCGAAGATGCGCGGTAAACGCGCTACCCGTTCAGCTGCGCCAGCACTTCAGGGTCGCGCACGTCGGCCCAATCGCCTGTGAGCTCCAGCGCCTGTACTTTTTTGCCGGAGAGCGCGAGATCGCGGATCGCATCCGTGAGTTCAAACTCACCACGCGGGGAGCGTTGCAGCCGGCTGATGAAGTCGAAGATGCTGGAGCGAAACATGTAGATGCCGGCGTTGTACCAGGGGCTCGTCGGTTCGCCCGGCTGCGGCTTCTCGCGCAGGTCCGTCATTTCGAACTTCTCGTTCACAAAGACCGCGCCGCCTTTGCTCACGTCTTCGTTGTGTTTCACGCTGATGATCGCTTCAACGTCATCCGCGGGTGAGGCGAGTCGTCCGTAATTCGACGGCTCAACGAGAATATCCCCATAACTCAGGAGGAACGGATCTGCTCCGCAAAAATCTCGCGCCAGCTCGACAACTTTTCCGGTGCCGTCCTGCACGACCTGCGTCATGTACTCAATGCGCACACCAAATTGCGCGCCGTCGCCGAAGAAGTCGCGCACAACGTCGGCGCGCCAGCCGACAATAATCAGCACCTCGCGCACGCCCGCGCCGCGCATGCCGTCGATGATGTGCTGCAGGATCGGACGCCCGCGCACCACCAGCATCGGCTTCGGGATATCGCTCGTGAGTTCCCGCATCCGCGTGCCGCGTCCCGCCGCGAGCAGCACCGCTTTTGTAATCGCGCCCATCGGCAGATGTTTCGGTGCGCGCCTTTGATTTGCAATCTCCCTTTGATCCCGTCAGCCTCCCGCGATGCGGATGCAGTGGCTGGCGAAGTATCGGGAAACGGGACTGCTGATCATGCGTGTCGCGCTCGGCGTGCTCTTCATCATCCTCACCGGACCGGTGCTCCTATCGATGTCGAAGTGGGCGCCGTTCGGCAGCGCCGTCCGCAACATCGGCCTGAGCACAAACTTCCAGTTCTGGGGATTTCTCGGCGCGCTGATGGGCTGCGTCGGCGGCGCGCTGATGATTTTCGGGCTCTTCTTCCGGCCTGGCGTGTTGCTCGTTCTGACGATCACGCTGATTCACGCGCTGGGCGCTGTGGACCGCACCGGAACGCTACGCTCCGCGCTCGGCGCGATTGAGCTCTGCCTGATCCTGATCGGCCTGCTCTTCGTCGGCCCGGGCAAGTACAGCGTCGACAAGACATAGTGGAGGCGGCCCGCTGTCGGCCCGGTGTTTCTCAGGGCGCAGATGATCCTCCGGCGCGAGGGCGCGCCGGCTCCACGCGTGCGAGATGTGGAAAGGTTTAGGCGGCTGCGGTGGTCCGGCCGCGCGCGTGGGCGAGTGCGACGTCGTTTTCCGCCGTCAGTTTGACGTTCAGCTTCAATCCAGAAGGCGCATCGCCTTCGACGCCGCGCCGCTTGTTTAGCTGATCGAGTTCGCGGCGGAACTTGCCCTTGCTCGTGCAATACAGCATCGCCGTTTCGTCCGAAATCAAGCCCGCTTCGCACGCTTTCAGCAGCGATTGGTCGAACGAATGCCAGCCCTGCGTGCCGCCCGATTCGATGATCTCCTGGAAGCTTTTGTTCTCCGACTCGCCGTAGAGGATCGTCTCGCGCGTGCGGAGGCTGCTGCCCATGATCTCGCTCACCATCAGGCGGCCGCCGTCCACTTTGCCGACCAGCCGTTGACTGATGACATAACGCAACGTCTCCGCGAGCCGCTGACGGAGCTGCGGTTCTTCTTCACGACTGAACATGCCGAGGATTCGGCTGATCGTCTGGCCGGCGTTGATTGTGTGGAGCGTGCTGAAGACGACGTGGCCGGTTTCGGATGCGGTCATCGCGATCTCCATTGTTTCGCGGTCGCGAATTTCACCCACGAGGATGACTTTCGGCGCCTGGCGTAGCGCGGCGCGCAATCCATCGGCGAAGCTGTGGAAATCCTTCCCGAGTTCGCGCTGGCTGAACGCCGCCTTCTGGTGCGGATGCATGAACTCGATCGGATCCTCGAGCGTGAGAATGTGAATCTCCTGCGTCCGATTGAGCTCGTTCAACATCGCCGCGAGCGTGGTCGTCTTGCCGCTGCCGGTGCCGCCGGTGAGCAACACGATGCCGTTCTTCTCTTTGATGATCTCGTGGAAAACTGACGGCAGGCCGAGCGACTCGATCGTCGGGATTTCGGTTTGCAACTTGCGCATCACGATGGCGAAGCGCCCGCTCTGCTTGAAGATGTTGACGCGAAAACGCGCGATGTTCTCGATCGCGTAGCTGCAATCGCACGAACCGGAGGTCGCGAGGTCGGACGTCAGACGTTGATTGCCATCCATGATCTGCGCGGCCATCGCCTCGATCATCGGCGAGGTCATGACCGCGGTATCGATGGGGAAATCCTGGAGACGACCGTGCGTCTCCACGAGGGGCGGTTTGCCGGCTACGAAGAGGAGGTCGGAAACACCGTCGCCGCTCTCGAGCATTCCCGTTAATAGCGCGTCGACAATCTCCCTGTTCATCCGTCCGGTCGAAGAAAGCTAGGATCGTGCCCGACCAGCGGGTAAGTCGCTCCTGGATTCGCGTCGCGGCCGGCAGACGCTGTAGGGGAAGCTGTTAGCTTCCCGTGTCTCAGAATCTGGGGAAGCTGGCAGCTTCCCCTACAGTTTGCGTCTCGGACGCGCCTGGCGCTTAGCGGATCTTCGACGAGACGGCTTTGCGGACGATGTGATTTCGGACGCGCTCACCTAACAAGTCGAGCGCTGAGACGAGGAGGAACATGAACAGCAGCACCGTCGCGAATTTGTCCCACTGATGGTACTCCTGGTAGGTGTGCAACTGGAGCCCGACACCACCCGCGCCGACGATGCCGACAATCGATGCCGAACGGATGTTGTATTCCAGCATCCAAAGCGAATAGCTCCAGACGAGCGGCTTCGCGTGCGGCCAGAGGCCGTACTGGAACGCCTGGATCGTCCGCGCGCCGAGCGCTCGCAGCGCACGCGCGACATCGATATCGACTGACTCGAACGCCTCGCTGAAAAATTTCCCGAGATACCCGATGCTGTAGAACGTCAGGCCGATCACGCCAGCGAGTGCATTCGGCCCCACGATCGCGACGGCGAGCAGCGCCCAGATAAGACTCGGGATCGTGCGGATGCCGTTCATCAGCAGGCGCGCGATGAAGACGAGCCAGCGCGGCGAAAGCGTCTGCGCGCCTGCAATCGCGATCGGCATTGAGATGACGATCGAGAACGCCGTCGCCATCACCGCGATCTGCACCGTCTCCCAAAGGCCGACTAACGTCTGCCGCGTGACCGAAAAATCCGGCGGAAAAAACGCGCCGAAGAATCCGCTCATGTTCGCGAGATAATTGAGATCGCGTCCGGAGCCGCGCAGCACGCCGGCCGAGCTGATGACGGCGAGAAGGAAGACGATGAGCGTGATGTTGAGCACGCCGAGGTGCTCGTGCCATTTCAGCTCGACGCGCGGAACGTCGATGCGGCCGCGCCGCTGCTCCGGCGGCTCAATTAGCGGCGGCTGCATGAATCTTCCGGATGCGCCATTTCTCCGGGTTCATGGGATCAAGACTGAGCGCGTAATCAGCGAAGCGCTCGAGTAACGCAGGATCGTGCAGAACGCAGAAGACGGTGCGGCCGTTCTCGTGCGCCTCCTGGCGCAAAATCCCCAGGACACGCCCGCAGAGATACGCATCGAGATTCGAAACCGGCTCGTCCGCGAGCAACAATTCCGGCTCCTGAAACAACGCGCGCGCGACGGCCGCCCGCTGTTGTTCTCCTCCTGAAATTTCGCCGGCCCGGCGATGCAGGTGCGCGCCTAATCCGAGATCGGTTAGCAGCAGAGCTGCTTCTTGTTTATCGGCGCGCGGGAAATGGAAGAGCGTTTTCCACCATGGGTAGCGCGCGAGACGGCCGCAGAGGACGTTCCGCAGCACGCTGCTGTTCAGCGACAGCAGGTAGTTCTGGAAGATAATCCCGACGCGTTTTTGATAATCCGGCGCGGCGTGCAGGCAGCCGGCATTGCACGAAAACGTCAGCTCGCCTTCCGTCGGCTCAGCGAGGCCGGCGAGACAATTCAACAAGCTTGATTTGCCGACACCGGACGGTCCGACAACTGCCACCACGCTGCCGCGCGGCACTTCCCAATCGAGACCGCGGAAGAGCCAGCGGTCGTTCCGCTTCAGGCCGAGGCCTTTGATCGAGAGATGCGGCAGCTTCGCCGCGCCGTTCGTCGGCGCGGCGATGTCGCCTGCATCACAATCATTGTGCATCACCGAGGAATTCGAGCGCTTCGCGGATCGCGTGCAGATGCTTCTCTGCGTCGACCTCAACCAGCTTCGAAGTGAATAGCTTGTCCCGCAATTCCTCGTTTCCCTTTTCGTTCATGGTCAGCAAAGCGTTCTTGAGCGCCGCGCGATCGGCCTCCCGAATGCTCGAGCGCACGGCGACAATGTGCGTCGGCACCGGACCCTGCTCCGCGACCTTCTTCAATTTTTCGCGCTGCTCGGGCGTGAGGTGCTTGTCCTTGTCGAGGACGTAGTAACTGACCGCCGCCGCCTCCGCCTGCCCATTCAGGACACGCTCGACGGCCGAGACATAGCCGGTCCCGAAGAACAAATTACCGGCGCCGAAAAACTCCTCCGCGTTCGGTTTCGTCAGCAGCCCTTTCTCTTTCAGATCGAACATCGGGATCAGGTAGCCGGAAGTGCTGGTCCTGCTCGCGAACGCGACTGGTTTGCCCTTCAAGTCCTCGACCTTGCTGTAGGGCTTTTCTTTCAATGAAAGCCAGTAACTCTGATACGAGTTCTTTCCGTCGATCTCACCGGCGAGCAGCACTTGTGCGGCGTTCCGTTTTTGCGCGACAACCATGTCTGTCGCGCTGAGATAGCCGAGATCAACGGTGCCATTCGCGAAGCCTTCGGTGATCACGGCCGCCGAAAGGGGGACAATCACCTCGACCGGCTTGCCGAGCTTCCTGCTCAGGAAAGCCGAGAGCGTTTTCCGCTCCTCGAGCATCTGCTCTGGATTCTTGTCCGGCTTCAGCGCGATCACGACTTTCGCGAGCGACAGATCGGCCGCTGGCGCGGCACTTGGCGGAAGCGCGATCGCGCCGGCGAGGGCGAAGAGAACGAAGAGGCGGTTGTACATTTTGTGTGGCTGGCACTATACCGGCGCCGCGAGAGCTCTGCTTGCGATCGGTTGCGGATTTTTAGCGATAGGTTGCGCGTGGAGCCGGCGCGCCCCGCGCCGGTCGCACTGCGTTTTGGTACGTTTTCTCCTCCGGCCCGGGGGCGGGCCGGCTCCACACGCTGGTTTGTTGTGAATCGGGCTCACCGCGTTACATTCGCCGATGCGGCGCAACCGGCAGGCGTTCACGATGATCGAGATCGCGATCGCGGTTTTCATCATGCTGTTGATGTTGCTGCTCGCCGTCCCGAGCATGCGTGGCGTGATGGCGGATCGTCGCCTGCGGAGGTCGCTCGATGATCTGAATACCCTCGTGCGCGCGGCGCAGGAGCGGAGCGTCGCCGATCGGCGCACCTATCTGATCTCCTGGCAGAAGGATCACCTGGTGCTCCGGCCGGAAGCGCTGGCGCGTGGCGAAGATCCGGCGCCCACTGCGACGCTGGCGCTGCGGCGAGGCGATGCGCTCGAGCTGCAGTTGCCTGCTGCCTTGTCGAAGAATCCACCGGCGGACTGGGCCTTCTGGCCGTCGGGCACATGTGAGCCGGCAGTCGTCACCTACAAGGGGAACGACGGCTCGTGGACGGCAAGCTACTCGCCGCTGACCGCACGGCCCGAGCTATCGAACTATGTGGCACGCTAAGACAAGGCGCGGCGGCTTTGCGCTCTTCGAGGTGCTGATCGGCGTCACGATCTTTGTCGTCGGCGTGCTCGCGCTCGGCTACTCGGTTGAGAATTGTCTGAACGCCAGTGTGCTTAGCGCACAGGAAGATCGCGTGCGCCTCATCCTGGCGAACCGGATGGCGGAGATCCAGGCCACGCCGGGTTTGCCTGATGACTCGGCGACAAGCGAAGTTGAGACGGGTTACGGGATCGTCAACATCGTGCAGAAGGCAGGTCCAGCCGGCTTGCAGCAGGAAGAGGTGGAGCTGACGGGCATCAGCCACGTCACGCTGACGGCGGAGTGGACGCGCGGCAACGTGCCGCAATCGCGGACGATCGAGTTTTATGTTTATCGCTCGAGTTAAACTCGGCCGGCGCGCGCGATGCGCCTTCACGCTGCTCGAGATCACGCTTGCGGTGGCGGTCCTCGGCATGATGTCGCTCGCGATTTATCGATTCGTGCAGACGAATCTCACCGCACTGCGCATCTCCACGGCGACGAACGTCACGGACGCGGAATATTCCGCCTTTGCGAATCTCCTTTCGACACAGTGGGCGAGCCTTCCGCCCGGTGCGGGTGCTCTGACCGGTGAGCCGTTCAAGTTGAACAATCGAGCGCGTGACGAGATCACGTGGATCTGCGGCGCGGGGCCTGGATTGATGACGCGCTACGCGCCGGGCGAGTATCGCGTGAGCATGCGGCTGCGGCCACTCGCGAAGGAGAGCGAAAGCATGGAGATCGGGTTGATGCGCAATCCGTTCAACGCGGGCAAAGCGGACGACGGCGCGGAGGGCACTTGGATCCCGTTGTTGCGGAATGTGCAGAGCTTGAAAATCAGCTACTTCGATCCGCGCTTGAACACGTGGGTGGAGAAATGGTCGGACACGTTGACGCTCCCGCGCCTTGTGCGGGTGATGATTGGACGCACCGACAACTCTGAGCCGTGGGAAGTGGTGGTTCCGCTGGCGCGCACGCCGCTTTAGCAAATGAGGATCTCGCACGAAAAACGCCAGCGCGGCGCGGCTTTGATGCTGGCGCTGTGGTCGTTGTTTGTTCTCAGCGCGATGGTGATCGCATGGGCGCTCGACATCAACACGCGCCTGGCGTTGAACGGCGACGCGAGCCGCGTGATCGAGGCGCAGGCGATGGCGGCTTCGGGCGGCGAGATCGCGTTGCATCCTGCGGTAAAATCAGGGTCGCCGCTGTTGCGCGGGGGCGCGGGTGGGAAGTCGTACGAGGCGCGCATCACAGGGGAAGGCGGTCGGTTGAACCTGAACTGGGCGATCGCGGGCGAGAACCCGGCACGGATTGAGCTACTCCGACGTTTCCTGGAGACCGAAGGGATCGACCTGAATGAGCGCGACCACATGATCGATTGTCTGCTCGACTGGGTGGACCCGGATAACCTGGTGCGGCTGAATGGCGCGGAGGCCGATGGCGACTATCAACCGCCGAATACGTTGCTGGCACGCGTGGACGATCTGAAGCGGGTGCGGGGCTGGGAAGAGTTTACGTCGGTGCCGGATTGGGATGCAGGGCTGACGGTGAACAGCACCGGCCCGATCGATCTCGCGTGGGCGCCGCGCCACCTGCTGCTGGCGTTGCCCGGCATGAATGACGGGATTGTCGATCAGTTCCTCGCGATGCGCGCCGGACCTGATGGCGTCGACGGCACCGAGGATGATGCGGAGTTCAAGAGCGTGGAGGATGTGCGGATTGCGCTTGGCTTTTCGACGGAGCAGTTTAAACAACTGGCCCCGCTGGTCGGCTTCAACGACCAGGTGGTGCGCATCGTCAGCGTTGGGAAATCGGGCAAGGCGACGCGCGTCGTGCAAATGGTCGTCCGCAAAGCAGCCAATACTCCGCAACTGATCACCTGGAAGGAACTCTGATATCGACACCGAAGCGTCACCGGTGTTTCTCCTGCCAGCGGCGCACGGCTGGAATGTAGTCCGCACCTCCGGAGCGAATAAAGAGAGCTGGGACGTGCGGCCCGTCGCCACGCTGGACGAGGCGATCCCGCATCTAAACGGCACGACAAACGTCGTGCTCGGCCTGCCGGTGAACGCCGTGCTCGCGCAGCGGCTCCGATTGCCGACAGTCGAGGACGGGGAGTTCGGCGAGATGGTGCGGATCCAGGTCGAGAAGGCGTTGCCGTACGCGACGGAGGAGGTGACGACCGACTTCGAGATCATCGAGCAAACGGCGGAGTCGAGTGTGGTCTCGGCGGTTGCGGTGCATAACCAGAAGCTCTCGGAGCTGGCGGCGCCGCTACTTTCGCGCGGCATCATTCCGAGCCAGGTGACGGTTTACGCGGCGCAGCGCGCGATCACGCACGCGTCGAATGGGCGGGCGTTCATCATCTATCCCGAGAACGACTCGCTGGTCTGCGCGATCAGCGAGGACGGAAAGCTGGGGTTCACGCGCTCGCTCGATGGCGCTGATGCGGGCCAGTTGCAGCGGGATCTGCCACAGCTCGCGCTCAGCGCAGAGCTGCAGGGGATCAACACTTCATTCCCCGTCGTGTTGCTCGACGAGAGCTTGTTTGAGTTGCAGGAAACCGTGCAGGGGCTCTTCGTGACGCGCGCGGACCTGATCCGCGTCGAGACGCCGCCCGCCGCGACGAAGCTGAACCTCCTGCCGGAAGGCTGGCGCAAGCGCCGGCTTGAACTCGTTAGGCTCGCAGAATGGAAGAAGCGGCTGATCTGGGCCGGGGCCGTCTACGCGGCGATCCTGCTGCTCTTCGCGGCCTACGTGATGTTCTTGCGATTCCAAACCGGCAGGCTCGAAAGTCAAATCGCACGCGATGAGCCGACGACGGCGTTCATCAAGAGAACGGAAACGCGCTGGAAGGCACTCGCGCCGGCGATCGATCCGCGTTACTACCCGATCGAGGTCCTGCTGAACCTCTTCGAGAGCCTGCCATCGCCCGATGTGCAGATCACCACCTTCAATCAATCGGCGCGACAACTGTCGGTGGAGGGGGAGGCGAAGAGCGCCGCGCTCGCGTATCAATTTGCCGAAAAGGTGAAGAAGAACCCGAACCTCCAGACGTTCCAGTTCGACATGGCTGCGCCGCGCATTCTGCCGAACGATCACGCGCAATTCCGCCTGGAGGGGAAACCGAAATGATGCCGGCGTGGTTTCAGCGGATGAATCCGCGGGAGCGCGTCCTCTCGTTCATCGTCGCCGGCACATTGTTCCTGCTCGTCAATTATCTCGTGTGGAGCTGGCTGCTCGGGACGCTGAGCCAGACGCGCGCGGATCTTGCCGCGCGCGAGTCGATGCGCGCGCAGCAAACCGTTTTCCTCAAGGAGCGCGACATGTGGGAAGAGCGCGACGAATGGCTGAAGAAACACCAGCCGCAACTCAACAGCCCCGCCGAAGCGTCGCTGCTGCTCGACCAGGTCAAGGAAGTCGCCGCCAAGCACAACATCGTGCTCGAAAATCCGCAGCTCGGCACCGGTGATTCGACGCCGAATTATCAGGCGGCATTCGCTTCCGTCGAAACCAAGAGCCCGTGGCCGCCGCTCGTCCGTTTCATGTACGACGTGCAACAACCGGAATCGTTTGTAGTGTTTGAAAGCGTGAACCTGCAGATCGATTCGGCTGATGCGACGATGATGCGCGGCAAATTCAAGATCGCGCGTTGGTTCGCGCCGAAAGCGGGACAAACCACACCAGCACGATGAAACAACACATCATTGCCACAGCGATTGTTGGCGCCGTTGTGACCGCGGCGCTCAGTTCATTTGGAGCCGATTCAGTTCCGAAAGCGCCGGCGTTCGCGCGCTATGAGCCGATGATGAATCGCTCGCCCTTCGCGGTCGCGACGGCGGCCGCTCCGATCCCGGCCGCAACGCCGAATTTCGCGAAGGACCTCTACATTGCCAACGCCGCACGCACGCCCGACGGCGACCTGGTGACGATCGCCTCCACGACCGACAAGAATTTCAAAAAATATCTGTCGACGAAAACGACCGTCGATGGCTACAGCGTGCCGAACATCGAATGGTCGGACCGCGTCGGTGCCACGACGGTGACGATCAGCAAGGATGGGCAGTTCGCGACGCTGACGTTCAATCAGGCGTTGCTCAGCCAGCCGGTGTCGACGACTCCGCAGATCCAGCCGGGCATGCAGTCGGCGATGCAGATTCAGCCGCAACCGCAACCGCAGCCGCAAGCGGGGGTGCAGCAGATCACGCCGCAGACGTCGATGGCGCCGCAGCAATTCCAGGCACCGAATGGCGTGAAGCAGTCTCCCGCCGCGATGCCGAATCTACCGACACCACCTCCACGAGTGCGAGGCACGATCCCGCGGAATCCCGGCCAGGTGGTTACGCAACCGACGCCTGCGCAGCCGCAGGGTCAGGCGCCGATTTCCGACGAGTAGCTGCCTGGCCAGGCAGCCGGCGATCGGCCGGCGCGCACCTAGGTGCCCCAGTTATCGTCCGCGGTGTCAGGCTTGCGATCGGGCCCGGCGGAATACAAGTCATAGCCGGTCGGATTCTTCCTGCCCGGTGAGACGTAGATGTAGTTGTTGTTCCAAGGGTCCTGCGGCAGGTCCTTGAACAGCTGATACCACCGGGTCGGCCGCGGCTCGGTCTCCGGCTGTTGCACCAGCGCCTGTAATCCCTGTTCGGTCGTGGGCACGAAGCCGTTCATGCTTTCGTAAAGCCTTAGCTGGGTCGAGATTGATTGGATGTCCGCCCGGACCCGCATGTCTTTGGCAACACCGGTTGTATTCCCGAGCCGTGCCACAGCCACGCCGAGGATGATCACGATGATGCCGACGACCAGCATGATCTCGAGCAGTGTGAAGGCGCTTTGATTTCGTTTCATCATTTGAATCGAGGAACTTCGGCGCGCAGGGCGCGTCCGTAAAGTCTTAGACTCCGGCGAAGCGGCTTCCGCTCAATCTCGAACCGGCGACGCTTTCGCCGCCGAACGCAACCCCAACCCTACGGGCTTGTCTGCAGAAGATAATCGGACTTGTCCCAGACGTACTTCAGCTGAATCTGAGTGCCGCGAATCGCCGAGATCGGCGTTCCCGCCCCGCCAATGACGACCAGGTCGTTCGACCCGACGCGCAGATGACTGGCGGGCACCAGCTTCTGCGCCCGCACCCAGCCGGTGTAATGGAAACGCATGCCATCGATCAACCGCGCCGTCTCGCCGCGATAGGCGGGGTCAGCGAGGTCGGGCAACGTCATCGCCGCAGGTCCGAGATTTTGCCCGTTGAGGTAAATTTCGGGCGGCGAATCGATCCGCGCGCTCGAAACCTCGAAGGTGATCAAGGCGACGAGCGGTTGCGTCTCGAGCCCGAATTGAAACGACGCGCCCTGTTGCACGCTCGCGCCTATCCGAATCGTCTCTGCTGCGAGCGTCGCCGTCACGGCGCCGAAATTCTCCACGTCGTACGGCCGCGTCTGCAAAGGCGCCGCCGCCGCAAACGGCTCCGGGATAATCTGGCGTGGCTCGGCGGCCATCGGATGCACGACCTGGCGCGTCGTCATCCAATCCATGAACGCTGCTCGAACCGTTTTGCCATCACCCGGCACCTCCACGTCGATGCATGAGACGCCGATCATCGGGAGCAGAATCGTGTCCGAGCTGGGCAGATCGATGCCTGCCCCGAGCGGGGTGGAGCGAATGACCTGCGTTCCAGATTCATCCCAGACGGTGATCGTCGGCCGTTGCTCCGGCTTATCATCGAAGAACAAGCGGAACAGCAGCATCTGCAATGTTGCGTCCGGTCGCGCTACGCGGATGCGAAACACCGTGCGCTGGGGAACGCCTTGTCGGGCAGGTTGTGGCACCAGCGAAACCGTTTCCACCCACCGGGGCACTTCTTGCGGGGCCGCATTGCCCGGCGCCTTCTGGCGGAGGTCGATCCACGCACTTTGCACGAACGGCTGCGGAGGCGAGTCGGCCTCCCAGATTTCAGGCATGCGCCCGTTGTAAGCTTCCTGCGCGTGGAGCGCGGAGGTTGCGACAGCAAGAAGCGCCACCGCTAATACCCGTTTTAACATCCGGGAAGTGAGACTACCTCAACCGGGCCGCACTTGTAAACTACTCGTCATCTCGAACACCGCCGAGAGGATGCTGTAGACGACGAAGCCCACGACAATGGCGATCACCGCGATGATCACCGGCGGGATCAGCGCTGAGATGACGTTCACTGTTCGATCAAGCTCGCGCTCGTAGACGTCGGCGATCGTCTGCATCGTCTGCGCGAAGTGGCCGGTTTGTTCGCCGACGGCCATCATGTCGGTAAAGAGCTCCGGAAACAGCTCCTGCGCGGCGAGGGCGGCCGAGAGATTGGCGCCATCGATCACCGCGCGCCGGACGTCCGCCAGCTTCTTCTCGAGAAAGCGATTGCCGGCGATTTCCGTCACCAGATCAAGCGCCTTCAGGAGGGGAACGCCGTTGTCCATCAGCGTGCCGAGTGTGCGAGAGAATTGCGCGTAGTAGCGGTGCTTGATGATTCGGCCATAACCCGGCGCCGCGAGGCGGAGCCGATCCCACGTGACGCGGCCTTCATCGGACCGAACGAACGCGCGGAAGGCGATCACGCCGCCAATGACAAGCGCCAGTGCGAGCCACCAGTAGCCAACAATGGCAGAATTCACACTCACCAGAATGCGCGTCGGCAATGGCAGCGCGCCGCCATTCTGCGACATGAAGTTCGTCAACTGTGGCACCATGAAGGTGATGAAAATAATCATCAATGCCGCCCCGGCGACCGCTAGGAATGCTGGATAAATGAGCGCCTGCTGGACGCGATCGCGCAGGTTCTTTGCCTGCATCAGGTGCTGCACGAGTCGCTGCAAAATCTCCGGCAGCGCGCCGCTCGCTTCGCCGGCCGCGATCAGGTTCACGTAAATCGCCGGAAAGATGCGCGGGAAATCACGCAGCGCCTGCGAGAAGCTGCGGCCATCGACGAGCGCCCGGTGCAACGCCTGCGTCATCTGTTGCACGCGCGGGTGCTTAAGCCGCTTCTGGAGGACGGCGAGGCCCTCGTCGAGCGTCATCCCGGCGCTGAGCAAATGCGCGAGCTGCTCTGTGAAAATGAGCAACTGCGTGTGTGGAATTTTCAGCCGCTGCGTCGGCGGCGCGATCACCGCGGCAGCCGTCGTCGAGACACCGTTCACTACCTGCGGTTCGACGCCGATCGTCTCGATCCGGATCGGGATGTACTGCAACTGCTCGATCTGCCGGATCGCGACCGAGCGATCAGGACAGTTCAACGTGCCCTCGACGAGAGCACCACTGGCATTCCGGGCGCGATACGAAAACTGCGGCATCGAGGCGGCATTATAGCGCGAAAGCGCGACTTCGCATCACTGCTTCGGCAGCGACAATAAAGCGCGTTCCTTTGCATACTCGGGCTTCACCTTTGCGGCTGCGTCGCTTAATTCGCGCGCCGCTGCTGTTTGCCCCGTGGTCGCGGCGAAGACGGCAGACAACCATTGCCGATCGGCAACGTCATCGGCTTTCGGATCGATCAGGGTGTTCGAGATCCGCAACAACGCGTCGGCGGGAAGTTTTGCCCAGTCCGTTTCGACGACACCGTACGGCGGCACGGTGAACGTGATCCGCTTGTCGGTAGCTTTGCTCGCGCCCTCGTAATTCGCCGAGCCCACCGCGATAGCCGCCTTGAAGCGGCCGCGATTGATGTCGTCGATCAACGTTGTCTTCCATTGGTGCAGCCACGCGATCTTCTTCCGCTCTTCAGCCTGCGCCTGCTTCAGCGAAGCTTCAGTGATCGAAGCGCGACCGATCGTCGCGAGCGCGGTCGCATAGTCATACGTCGCAATATGTTTGCGCGCCTCCGCGAGCGCCGATTCCCAGATCGGCGTCTGCTCCGCCAGCAACCGCTTTTGCTCCTCTTCACGCGCGGCTTTCTCCGCTTTCTCGCGCTTCGCAGCCTCGGCGGTCAGTCGCTTCAAGTCCGTTTTTACTGACTCGGCGAGCGGCCCTTTCGTCTGCAGCTTTTTCTCGATCGCCCGCAGCTTCTCGATCGCGCTGCGCGCTTCGGCCGCGGTGGCGAATTGCTGCGGCGCCTGCGACGACTGGGCATACGCCCGATGATCCGCGAGGTATTTTGCGGCGATCGGCTTGTAGTCGTTGATCCATGCAAACTCACCCGCAGGTGCGCTGCTGCTGAATGCTTCAAGAAGCGACGCCGCTTCCGCGAACTTGCCGAGCTGCCAGTTCTTCAATCCGGCCGCGAAGGCGAAGAACGCTCCCGGGCCGCTGAGATCGAAGCTGCGTATCGAGTCCGGCGCAACTGGCTCCGCAGCGCCAAGCTTGCGAGCGCTTTCGGCGAAGAACTTCGCGAGCTCGCTTTGCGGCGACGTTGTCGCGACCTGCTGAAAGACCTCGCGCGCGGGCGCAGCTTTTCCCTGCAATAACGCCGCGACCCCCGCGTGCAAACGGCTCCAGTTGAGAAGCGGCTGACGTTCTTGTGCGTCAGTCGCGATGCGTTTGAAGGACGTTTCGGCGGCGTCGTATTTTCCCTCGATCAGTTGTCGTCGCGCCTGCTGATAACGCGTCTCGAGCGCAGCCGTATTGTCTGGGGTTGCGGATGCCGCTGGTGCTGCGGGCGCGACGCTCGTTTGCGGCGTGCGCAGCACGTAAACGCCGCCGCCGATCAACGCCAGCAACAAGACCACGACCGCCGTGACCCATGGCGCGCGCGATTTCCGCTTTGTCGTTGTCCCCGAGAGCAAGCCCGCCGCCGCCTGGAGATCGGTGATCAGCTCCTCGTAGCTCGCGTAACGATCCGCGGCCGCGGGCGCGAGCATCTTCTTGATCACGCGCGCCGTTTCCCGTGAAACATCCGGCGCAATCGTCTGCAGGTCCGGCGGATTGTCCTTTAAGCGGCGCAGCTCTGTTGCTGATGTCGACTCGCCTTCGATCGGCGGACGCCCGGCAATCGCGTGGAAGAGCGTCGCGCCCAGGCTGTAGATGTCGCTCCGCACATCCTCCGGCTCGTTGTTTAATCTTTCCGGCGCTACATAGTACGGCGTGCCCCAGATCTCCTGCTGCGCTTCCGCTTTTTGCTCGGCGGCGACGGCGAGCCCGAAGTCTCCGATCTTTGCCGTCTGCGGATCCGCGAAGAGAATGTTCGCCGGTTTTACATCGCGGTGAATGAGCCCCTTCTGGTGCGCCGCCTGCAACCCTTTCGCGACCTGAATTCCGGTCTCGAGCACCTGCGCTTCCGGCACGCGCGGCGTCTGCGCCATCAGGTCATCGAGGCTGCCGTGCTCGACCAGCTCCATCACGAGGTAGATCTGCCGGTGATCCGTCCCAGTCGAATAAACCTGGACGACATTCGGATGGTTCACCGCCGCGGTGACGCGCGCCTCCTGCTCGAGCCGCGCCGCTTCCGCCCGGTCGGCGCTGAGTTCCTTCCGCAAAAGTTTCAGCGCGACAAACCGATCGAGCCGCGTGTCGCGTGCCTTGTAAACCGAGCCCATTCCACCCACGCCGAGCGTCTCAACGACGACAAAATTATCGAACGCGCGCTCGACCCGAAACTTCGCGCCACACGCTGGGCAGGCGACGTTCACCAGCGGCTCGAGATCGGCGACGTTGACGATCGTGCCGCAGGCGGGGCAGCTCTGTTGCGGCACGTCGGGAGCGTCGAGCATCAGGTTCAGGATAGTATCGGCTGCTCGATACGAAATTACGAGCAGGATGCATGCGGAGGGGCGGGCGCGTGATCGAGCTGCAAGTGACAAGCGAACGCGCGGGGCTCCGGCTCGATCGTTATCTCGCGGCAGAGATGACGGAGTTTTCGCGTTCGCGTCTGCAGGCGTTGATCGAGCAAGGGTTCGTTAGGCTAAACAACGAGCAACCGCGCGCGCGTGAACTGGTGAAGGTGGGCGACGTGATTCAGCTCGAGGTGCCACCGCTCGAGAAAATCGAAGCGCAGGCGGAGGCGATCGCGTTTCCGATTTTGCACGAAGATGACGATCTGCTCGTGATCGACAAGCCTGCGGGAATGGTGGTCCATCCGGGCGCGGGCAATGCGGAGCACACGCTCGTCAATGCGCTGCTGAACCACTGCGGCACGCTCTCAGGCATCGGCGGCAAAGAGCGACCGGGGATTGTGCATCGGCTCGACAAGGAGACGAGCGGCTGTCTCGTCGTGGCGAAGAACGATGTGACGCATCGCGATCTCTCGCGGCAATTCGCGGCGCGGACGGTGAAGAAGACTTATCTCGCGCTCGTGGCGGGTCGATTGAAGAAGGAGAGCGGGACGATCGATGCACCGATTGCGCGGCATCCCGTTCATCGGCAGCGGATGAGCATTGCGCAGAACGCGCGCGGGCGGTCAGCGCTGACAGAGTATCGTGTCATTCGCAGCGGCAACGAGATGAGCCTTGTCGAATGCGCATTGCACAGCGGCCGCACGCATCAGATCCGCGTGCATCTGCATCATCTCGGGAATCCGTTGCTCGGCGATAAAGTCTACGCGCCGAAGCTGGCGAAAGTTTTTGGGCGTCAGATGCTCCACGCGTGGCGGCTCGGCTTCACGCATCCGCGCAGCGGCGAATGGCGCGACTTCGAAGCACCGTTGCCAGCAGATTTCAAAGAGGCGCTGGCGACGATTCGTTAGGCGACGGCGGGTTCCGGCGAAAGAGAAACAGCACCGTCGCGATCAGGGGCGGCAGGAGAATGATCTCGCGCATCCAGAGCTCCGAACGCCAGGGCAGCGCGAAGAGGCGCTCGTTCCAGAAGAGGAAGTACGTGAACATCGTGACGGAGAGCAGCTGCCATGGTTGTGCCATGCGCCACGCCGCGAACGGCAGGATCCACGTGAGATACCACGGGTGCAGAACGGGCGAGAGGATCAGCGCGACGCCGAGCACCCAGAGCATGCCGCGCCTCCAGTTGCGGAAGAAGAGCAGCGAAACCGCGCAGACGACGACGATGATGACCCGGTTGTAGTGGTAGTTTTTCTGCCGCGGGTTTGGCCAGACGGTCTCTTCGATGATCCACCAGAACATATCGTTCAAACGCGTGACGTAGGCGAAGCTGCCTAACGACTCCCAGATATCGATGCGCGGGTAGCCGTAGAGCAGGCTCAGCGCGGTGGGAGTCGCGAGCGCGACCGCGAGCGCGACAGCACGCCGTCCCAACGCGAACGCGCAGAGCGGCAGCAGCAGCAGCGGGATCAGCTTGATGGAAATCGCGATGCCGAAAAGCGCCGACACGCCAAGCGCGAGTCGCCATTTCTCACGCGCATCTTCGGCAGCCTCGAAGCGCGTCAGCAGGAAAACGCCGGCCATCATCGGTAACACCATCAGGCTGTCGAAATGGGCGGAGCCGGCGAAGCAGTAAACGACGAGCGGATTCCACGCGTACCACGCGGCGGCGGCGTATCGCACTGCGGGCGGAAGCAGCAGCAGGAGAATGCCAGCTGTCGCGAGATCAGCGGCGGTGAAGAGGAATTTGTAGAGCAGCGGATGATCGCCGATGCGGCTCAGCGCCGCGAAGACGAGCTCCGCGCCCGGTGGGTAGATCGCGCGGAAATGCCGATGATTGATCTTATACCAATTCGGGAACTCGGCGCGCACGCCGGCGAGCGCGGGATCATCCGGCGGTGTGACGTAAGGATTGAAGCCGGCCTGCTGAATCTTGCCTTCCCATTGATAGCGCCAGAAATCGTCGCCCGGCTCGAGCGGCAACACGATCAGTCGCAGCGCGACAGCCACACTCCAGAAGAGCAGCGCCTGTTTGCGCAGGCTGATGTTGAGCGGGAAATCCGGGACGGTGAAGAGGAACGCGATTCCGGCGATCAGCCCGCAGGCGACGAATCGCACCGGCATTTCCGCGAGCGTCCAGTCGTCGAAGAGATTCAGCGCCGCGCAGAAGCAGAACTGCACCGCCAGACCGAACGAAAAGCGGATGACGTGCAAAGGTTGCATCGAGCGCTCGACGGCGAGACCGCGGCGCTACGCCGCCGGCACAGTCGCGACCGGCGCAGGTGGCGCGACCACTCCCGCGCGGCCGATCCGTTGCAAACCAGCACGAAACGCGGCCACGTCCACCAGCTCGGCGACGCGGCTCTTCAGCTTCCGCGCGCGCCACGCGAGGAATGCGACGAACGCGAGATACGGCAGCAACACGAGCAGATCCGTGCTGCCGGTATTCAGGTGGTGATAGATGATCAACGTTAGCACCATCAGATTGATGACTACCGTCGTGGTCACGAACCGATTCTTCAGCGCCACGCGCGTGAGGCATTTCGCGCCGCCGTGATATTCGGTCACGGTTTGCAGCGCGATGCTCCACCAGAAATTGCCGTAGATGTGGATGTCCCAATCATTCCAGCCGGTGTCACTCGAGTAGCGCCAGCCTTCTTCTTCGAGCAGGGCGAACGTCGACGCCAGCAGGTGGTGGCGATCCTTTCCCTCTTCGCTCCAATAACTCCGGCGCGCGATGCGGCCGCGCACGCCGGACCCGGCGGGGTGCAGTTCGTGCGTAGCGATCACGGCGCTCGGGGTGCGTTTGAATTGGAGCCAGGTGAAATAACGCGCCCATCCGCGCACGAGCGGCTGCGTAAAGGCGAGGAACATCACCAGCAGACGCGCCGCAATCGTGTCGAATTTCGGCTCGATGCGTGCGCGGAGCATGTACGAGATCGCGACGCAAAGTGTGCCGCCGAACATCAGGTACGGAACGATGCGGACTTCCGGCAAAAAGATGCCGAGACCGAAGAGGAACACGGTGAGCGCGAACCATTCGACGCTGCTCAGATAGGCGGCGAGCTCCGACTGCGGGGTGGGGTAGATCGATTGGAAA
>JAESFH010000257.1_pt1 | contig 24144 bp, 19 predicted proteins | sample 9269381 | NCBI WGS metagenome assembly JAESFH01 (sample SAMN14504062, study PRJNA617094) | algae metagenome | isolation source: Aphanothece sp. CMT-3BRIN-NPC111 and co-occurring heterotrophs from well... | place: USA: Clark Mountains Wilderness, California | collected 2010-04-18
GTGCGGATCGCGACCGACGGCAACTTCACTAACCTGCGCATCGACTCGCCGGTCACACTGAACGGCACGGGCACCTTGACGCTCGCGCGCAACAGCAACACCGGCAGCAATTCGCGGATCGTCGGCGGCGGCACGTTCACGAACAACAGCACGATTCAGGGCGAAGGAAACGCCGGCAGCAACGAGACCGGCTTCATCAACCAAACATCAGGCGTCATCCAGGCGAACGTCAGCGGCCGAACGCTGATGCTTGACCCTGGGCAGACCGCCGGCCTAACGAACTCTGGAACGTTGCGCGCCAGCAATGGCGGCACGCTTCTTCTCACCGGCAACGGCGCCGGCAGTTTCGCGAACAATATCGGCAACGACAACGGCACGTTCGAGGCGCTCGATGCGAGCAGCCTCTTCATGGATGGCAGCGCCGTTCTCACGAACAACATCAACGGGGTGTTGACGGGCGGACGGTATCGAGCGGTGTCTACTGGCAACGGCGCGACGATCACGATTCGCGGCGCGGCGATCACTCAGCTGGCGGCGGGAACGGAAGTCGAGTTGAGCGGCGCGGGTTCTCTGTTCCGCGTCGATACCACCGCGCTCGAGAGCACGCTCACGGTGAACAACGGCATCCTGCGCATTCTCGGGAACCGCAATTACACAAACGTGAATGCCCTCACCGATAGCGGTATCATCGAGCTCGGTGGCGGTGTCTTCGATGCGCCGTCGCTCACGATCGGTATCACCGGCGAGCTGTTCGGTTTCGGCACCGTGAACTTGCGCCCGATGAACAGCGGCCTCATCCGATCGGCTGGCGGCACGCTGAGCTTCGTGAACGGAATTCAGGGCGGCGGCGGCACCGTGCGGACCGACGCCGGCAGCACAATCAATCTGAGCGGCGGCTCGTCCGGCAGCAGCGCCGATTTCCTGATCAACAATGGCAGCCTCGTGCTCGGCGCAAACAACTTCACCGTCGGGCTGGATTACACGAACGCGAACTTCGGCGTCGGCAATAGCTTCAATCATCGGGCGAATGTTTCCGGCGCCGGCCTCATCCTCGCGACCGGCAACGTCGCCCAAACGCTGACCGGTAACCTAACGAGTGGCTCGACCGCGGCGCCGCTGATTGCGTTTGGGAACGTTCATGTCGGTGACGCACCGAGCGCGATGTTCCGCATCAACAACACCGGCACGAGCGGCCCCTCGTTGCGCGGCGCGCTTCAGACGTCCGTCAACGGCGGCAACATCACCGATGCGCGGCTGATCGGCAGCGGCGTGTTGGCCGGCAATTGGGGCCCGATCGGGCTCGGCGGAAGTAGCGACGATTACATCGTAACGTTCAATGCATCGTCCGCGGGAGCGTTGAGCGGCCAGATCCTGCATATCGGCAACAACTTCGACAACGTCGCCGGCCAGAATCTTTCGATTACCGGCGCCGCGTTCCGCTATGCAAACCCGACGGCGCATACGCCGGCGCCGGTGGCGTTCGGGAATTTCCACGTCGGCGATGCCGCGCCGATGATGTTCCTCAGCCTGACGAATAATGTGCCGAACGACGGCTTCTCCGAAGCCCTCGACGCGATGATCGGTAACGCGACTGGCGGCGTACTGACAAACGGCGGGTCTTTCTCGCTGCTCGCGCCGGGCGCCACGAACAACAACAGCCTCGGCGTTAGCATCAGCACTGCGAACGCCGGGAGCCAGAACGGCACCGCTACGATTTTCCTCCAGAGCAACGGCTCCGGGTCGAGCGGGCTCGGCATCACGAACCTTCCATCGCAGACGGTGAACGTCACGGGCGCCGTCTTCCGTTACGCGAGTCCGACCGTCAACACGCCGACGACGGTTGCGTTCGGCATTCGTCACGTCGGCGAATCCGTCGCGAACTCGTTGCTGAGCATCACGAACAATGTGCCGGCCGATGGTTTTTCTGAGTCGCTCAACGCGAGCATCGGCGGCGCTAGCGGTGGGGTGACGACAAACGGTGGATCGTTCACCGGCCTCGCGCCCGGCGCGACGAACGCCACCTCGCTCGGCGTCGGCATCAACACCGCAACGGCCGGAATCCAGAACGGCACCGCCACGATCTCGTTCGTCAGCAACGGCGCGGGCTCGAGCGGCCTTGGCCTAACGAATCTCCCGTCGCAGACGATCAACGTCACCGGTCAGGTGAACTTCTACGCCGATCCGGTGATTCTCTTCACCTCCGGCGCGGCGACGTTGACGATGAACAGTGCGACTTCCTACACGCTCACCTTTGGTGCTGTCGACGCGAACAGCGGGACTTACATGGCGTCGCTCGATCTCGTGAACTTCCTGCGTCACGCGATGTTCCAGGACACGCTTGGCGGCACGTTCGACATCTCGATGGTGAACAATTTCCTCCTCACCGGCTTCGGCTCGTTCGCAGATGTCGGTCCCGGTGGATCGCGCACGCTCGGGATCAGCTTCGACAGCTCGGCGCCGATCGGCTTCTACAGCAATACGGTGACGCTCAGCCCGACCAGCGCGAACGCGAGCAGCACCAGCAACCTCGCGCCGATTCAGCTAAGCCTGCAGGCGCAGGTCGTTCCGGAGCCGTCGACTTACGCGATGCTCGCAGCAGGCGCAGCACTGTTTCTGGCGATGCAGCGCTACCGCCGGCGCAGCAAACGTTAGCTCGGCAGCGGAAACTGCCGCGTCATCTCGCGGACCTTTCCGCGGATCGCTTCGAGTGCGGCGGGATCGTCGCGGCGCGTGAGCGCGTCGTTCATCAGATCGGCAATATCGAGCATCTCTTCTTCCCGCATGCCGCGAGTTGTGACGGCGGGCGTTCCGACGCGGATGCCGCCGGGCCGGAAGATCGGATAGGTATCGAACGGAATCCCGTTCTTGTTCACCGTGATGCCGGCGTGATCGAGAACTTCCTGCGCTTGCTTGCCGTTGATCTCCTTCGGCCGGAGATCGACGAGCATCAGGTGGTTATCGGTGCCGCCGGAAACGATGCGGTAACCGTGCTTGGCGAGACCGGCAGCGAGCGCTTTTGCGTTGACCACGACCTGCCGTTGGTAGTCGCGGAACTGCGGCTGGAGCGCTTCGTGAAAGCAGACCGCTTTCGCTGCGATCACGTGCATCAACGGGCCGCCCTGGACGCCGGGGAACATTGTCGCATCAATAGCCTTCGCGAACTGCTGCTGGCACATGACAATGCCGCCGCGCGGCCCGCGGAGACTCTTATGTGTGGTCGTGGTAACGAAATGCGCGTGTTCGATCGGGCTCGGGTGTTGCCCGCCGGCGACGAGGCCGGAGATGTGAGCCATGTCGATGAAGAGAAGCGCGCCGACAGAATCGGCGATCTGGCGCATCCGGGCGAAATCGATGATGCGAGGATAAGCTGACGCACCGGCGGTGATCATGGCCGGTCGGACTTCTTCGGCCTGTTTCTGGAGCGCATCGTAATCGATGTGCTCGGTCTTCTCGTCGACGCCGTATTGCGAGACCGTATAGAACTTGCCCGAGAAATTGGCAGGATGGCCGTGCGTGAGATGGCCGCCGTGCGCGAGATTCATCGCGAGGATCTTGTCGCCCGGCTTTAGGACCGAGAAATAGACGGCCATGTTCGCCTGCGCGCCGCTGTGCGGCTGGACGTTCACGTGCTCGGCGCCGAAGAGACGCTTCGCGCGATCGATCGCGAGTTGCTCGACAACGTCAACATTCTCGCAGCCGCCGTACCAGCGCTTTCCCGGATAACCTTCCGCGTACTTGTTCGTCAGGCAGCTCCCTTGCGCTTCCATGACAGCGCGGCTCGTGAAGTTCTCGGAAGCGATCAGTTCGATATTTTCGCGCTGCCGTTTCTCTTCCGCGGCGATCGCGTCGAAGATTTCGGGATCGACTTTGCGCAGGCCGCCGCTCGGTTGTGAAGTCGCGCTCGCCGCACCGGAACCGCTCCGTGGTTGATGAGACAAGTCAGCCATAATGTAAGAGGAAGGGCCGCCGCCGCGCGACGGCGCGGGCATGGCGAGTTCACTTTGTTCTACGAACGCGAGCACACTCGGTAAAGCGTTTTTGATCGTCTCCGCGCAGAGGAGATAAACCTCGCGGCTGGAGCCGATCGGGTCCGGCACATCGCGCCAGACAGTCGTGCCCGGTTCCTCAAATTCCCGCAGCAGGTACGACTTCTCGGCACCTTTCGGGAAGAGCATCTGGATGCTCTCGAGATGCGCTCCCGTCATCGCAAAGATGTGCGTCGCGCGATCCACTAACGTCGCCGTCAGCGGCTGGCTGCGGATGTGACCGATGTCGATTCCTTCAGCTAACAGTGCTTCGACGCCATACGGACTCGGCGGCTGACCGCGCACGGCATGCACGCCCGCGGAAGCGACCGTGATATCGCGGCGATTTCCGAGCAGATGACGGAAAAGTCCCTCTGCCATCGGGCTCCGGCAGATGTTTCCGGTACAGACGAAAAGGACGTTTTTCACGGCGTGCGGCGCGATCGTGCGATCGGCTCGCCAACCTAAAATCAAACGGAATCAAGTCAACGCGAGCTGCCGCAGAGCAGCGTCAGAACGCGAACTCATAGACCAACCCGGCGGCGCCGCTGAGTAAGACAACGACAAGAACATCAACTTTCCACCTCAGCAGAAGAAGGAAGGCAACTGCGCCAAGCACCAACGCCCCCCAATCGACACGACCATTCGGAACGAGCGCGTGAATTCCGAACCAGACGGCGAGGTTCAAGATGACTCCGACGACTGCCGCGGTGACGGCGGAGAGGGCGGTGTTCAATTTTGCGTTGCCGCGCAGGCGCTCGATGTACGGTGCGCCGAGGAAGATCCAGATGAAGCATGGCACGAACGTTGCCCAAGTCGTGATCAGCGCGCCGAGTGTCGCCGCGCCCAGAGGCGGCAACGTTCCTGGTTGCGACCAGCCGCCCATGAACCCCACGAATTGCAGCACCATGATGAGCGGGCCCGGCGTCGTCTCCGCGAGGCCGAGGCCGTCCATCATCTGCGCGGTGCTGAGCCAACCGTAGTTTTCAACGGCCTGCTGCGCGACGTAGGGCAACACCGCGTAGGCGCCGCCGAACGTCACCATCGCGGCTTTGCTGAAGAAGACTCCGGCCTGGAACAACGAGCCGTTCCAGCCATGCCACGCGCCGACCAGCAGGATCGGCAGCCACCAGAGCGTTAAGCCGACGACTGCAATCCGGACCACGCGCATCCAGGATGGCTGCGTGTGTTCCGGCGCTTCGGCGTTGTCATCGAGGACGCTCGCGCTTTCGGGGCCATGAGCAGTCGCCTTCAAGAACGCCGTCCCGAAAAAGCCGAAGACAAGCGCTGAGAAAACAATGAGAGGGAAGGGGAGCTTCAGGAAGAAAATGCCGATGAAGGCCGCGGCGGCGATTGCCCACGCCGCTGGTGTCTTCAGCGCTTTGCGGCCGATCCGAATTACCGCGACCGCCACGATCGCGAGCACCGCCGGCTTGAGGCCGTAGAACATCGCGGCGATCCACGGCACGCTGCCGTACGCAGCGTAGACGAGGCTGAGGCCCCACAGGATGAACATCGACGGCAGAACAAAGAGCGCGCCCGCCACGATGCCGCCCCACGTCCGATGCAGCAGCCAGCCGATGTAGATCGCGAGCTGCTGCGCCTCGGGCCCGGGGAGTAACATGCAGAAGTTCAGCGCGTGGAGGAAACGCGACTGGCTGATCCAGCGACGCTTCTCGACCAGCTCCGTTTGCATGATGGCGATCTGGCCCGCGGGGCCGCCGAAGCTGATGAAGCCGAGCTTCAGCCAGAAGCGGAACGCTTCGGCGAAGCTCGGATGTTGGAGAGGAGTGGCCGGCGTCACGGCTGTTGAATCGCCCGCCGCAGCTCGGATTAGTGTCCGTTTTTCGAGCGACCGGCGCTGCCTGAGTTTCGGTCCGGATATTCTGCGCGGACCGTCAGGCCGATCCCGCCGCGTGGCGAAAACTCCGCCGTCACCGACGCAGAGCGTGGCGCGCAGGCGGCGACGAAGTCGTCGAGGATCCGATTCGTCACCGCTTCATTGAACGCCCGCTCGTTGCGGAACGAGGCGAGATAGAACTTCAGTGATTTGCTTTCGACGCAAAGCGCATCCGGCACGTACTCGATCACGATCTGCGCGAAATCCATCTGCCCCGTGACTGGGCAAAGCGACGTGAAGTCCGCCGTCTCAAACCGGATCGTGTAGGGACGGCGCGCGGGGCTCGGGAAAGTCTCGAGCTGCGCCTCGGCGGGAGAGGAGGGCAATCGCGCCTCGCTTCGCCCGAGCAACGTCAGTTTCTTCGGCTTAGCCACCGGCCTAGGTAACGCAGTTCCTTTTCCTCCGCAATTTCGTGCCGATAACGGCTTCAACGAGGTATACTGCTGCCTCCCGACACGCAGAGGGGCTGCCGAATCCGAAATATAATAACTGACAGGGAATTCCTGCAGTGTTTCGATAGGAGGGCGCGCACGTGTTGCTGATGCAGAGCGCCTGCGGGTTCGCGAATGAAAGCAGAGAAAACTTACCGACAGCCGCTGCATATTTTATGCGCCGACGACAACCGGGAGCTCGTCGAGCTGGTCTCGGATATGTTGCGGTTTTACGGCTATGGCGTGGAGTGCGTCTACGACGGAGACGAAGCGCTCAAGCTCATCAAGAAGGATCCGAACAAGTTCGATCTGCTGATCACCGACATGGAGATGCCGCGGCTCGATGGCTACCGGCTGGTGGTGAAAGCGCGCGCCGCCGGGTTCCGCGGGAAGGTCGTCGTGTTCGCGGGCGCTTTGTCGCTCGAGGAGCGGCAGCATTTCGGCGACCTCGCCGTCGAAGCGATTGTCGATAAGCCAGCGGAGCATCGACAATTGATCAGCGTGGTCGCACGCCTCCAGACGGAGCTGTGGGAGCGGGCGAACGCCGACGCCGCCTGAACTCTCGAGCCGGCAGGGCGCTCCGCAGCCTCAGTCCGGCAGGCGGAGCATCGGATTATTGAGCGCGCGCTCACGGTCGCCGGGCTTGTTGTAGTTCCAATAGTCGACCTTCAGGTTGCGCTTCATCTTCAATCGGCTGCCGTCGGCGGCTTTCCACTCGCGCATCAGGTGTGGGAACGGCGCATCGAGCGTGAATTCATCGCGTCCCCCGGCGTGCTCCACCATGACAGTGATCGCGCGCTCCGTTGACGTGAACGAAACCTTCGCCGGCGCGAACGTGAAGGAATCTTTCTTCGAGTTAATCGTGCTGCCCGCGAGCTGGATTTCGAATGGCGCTTTCTTTCCGAAATCGATCGTCCGCACGAGCCACGGTAGCTCGTCGTAGAAATAGCCATTTGAAGGCGGCGCGACGTTTTCCTGCCCGCTCGCCATGCCGTCCCAATACGTTCGGTATTCGTAAATGAACTTATCGCCGTCGCGCCTCGCTTCCTTATAGGTGTTGCCGCAGCTGTCATTGCTCGAGAGCGAAAACTTCGTCAGCTGCGCGTTATCAACGCGCCAGAAATTCGAATGCATCTGCTGGTAGACGTAGAGCCCTGTCGGCACGTGCAGGATCTGATTCATCTTCAGCACTGACGTGATATCCGGCCGCTTCCAGTCATCCGGTTTCACCATCTGCTTCGGATCGAACGGCTCGCGCACGAGAATGTGCAGCACCTCGCATTGGCGCGGCTGTCCATAGCGCACAATGTCCGCGCCGTAGATGCTGAACTCCGCTTTGCCGTCGCCCCAGTAGCTGCTGTTCTGCAGCAGGGCGGGAATGAATTGCGCCCGCGATTCGGTGGCGGCGACGAGCGCCAACAGGAGTGCGAGACAGCGTGCGATCATCGTTGAAGCTACGATCGCGTGTCGCGCTGTCGAGCATTGGACGTGCGGCGCACGATGTCGGATGTTCGACGCGCAATGACGGAACCGCACCCACACGACGAGCAACAATCCACCGCCAGCGGCGTCGCGAATCCGGCGGTGATTGACGTTTTCGGCTTCGACGAAAAGACCGGCGAAGTTCTCCTCGCGATGAACGAGACGCGGCCGTGGGATGGCACCGACGAACGCCTCCATGAGCTCCAGGAAAAGTTCAACGCCTACGTGTCATTCCTGCTCGATGGTGAACTGGCGAACGAGCACCCGGAACTCGCCGGCAAACCCGCGCGGATCGAGCTGCATTGCGTTGAGATGCCGGACGATCGCGCGATCGCGTTTCTCGAGATGATCCACGAGCAACTCGCGCTCCAGGAGATCAAGATGGAAGTCGTGGTCGCGGAGCCGGGAGGCTGCGGATCGGAATGCAGCTGCCACGGCGGGTGACGCCGCCGCGAAGTCAGTACTGCAAAAACGAGACGACGGGCGTCGGCTCGAGCTTTTTGCGGCCGTGGAGAAATTCCAGCTCGATCAGGAACTGCGCTTCCACCAGCTCGCCGCCGACTTTCTGAATCAGCGCGACCGCGGAGGCAGAGGTCCCGCCGGTCGCCAGCAAATCGTCGATTAACACAATCCGCTCGCCGGGTTGCACGCTGTCGATGTGCATCTCCATCTCCGCCTCGCCGTACTCGAGCGTATAGGCCGCGCGCTCCGTCTTGTACGGCAGTTTTCCGCGCTTCCGGATCGGCACCAAACCAATCCCAAGCTCATACGCGACCGCCGACCCGAAAAGAAACCCGCGCGCGTCGATGCACACCACCTTGTCGATCTTCTGATCGCGGCAACGATTCAGAAAAAGATCGATCGCGCTGCGGAAGAGCGCGCCGTCGCAAAGCATCGGCGTGATGTCTTTGAAAATGATGCCCGGCTTTGGAAAATCCGGCACATCACGGATCGAACGGTGCAGTTGCTCCAGCGCCACAGGCTCCATGCGGCGGGATGGTAGCGGCTGCGCCTGAAACGTCAACGACCGGCCAGTCGCCACGACACGAAGAGTCTGGTGTGACAACGGATTTGATCCGGCGGAAGGAAACGCCCTCGCGCGTATGCAGCTTGCTCTTGACGCGCCCGTGCCAATGACCACATATCGACAGGCGATGTCGTTTTTCCGCAAACCGCTGGTCTTGGCAGTCGCTCTTGGCGGAGCGATCTTCCTCCAGGCCCAGAGCTTCATGCCGGTGAAGGACTCGCCCGCGCCGTTGCCGCCGGATTCGTTTGCGGTCGCCGTCGCTACCGGTAACGATCTGCTGCTCGACCTTTGCCTCGCGGAAGGTGTGGACGTTAACGGTCGCGACTCCGAAGGCCGCACCGCATTAATGGTCGCGATGCAGCAGCGCGATTACGCACTTGTCCGGCGTCTGATGGAGGGCGGAGCGAATGTCGACATTGCCGACGAAACGGGCACGACGCCTCTGATGCTCGCCGCGCGTGAGGGCGAAGTGGAATTGCTCGGTGCGTTGCTCGCGCGCTCCGAGCGGCCGGAGGCCGTGGATGCGCTTGGACATTCGGCAGCGCATTACGCGATCGCAGCCGGCCAGCACGGTGCGCTCGCGGCGTTGCTGCCTGTGACGCCGGATCTGCAGATCCCCTCCGCCGATGGCCGCGACCTGCTCGCGCTCGCGTGCGACAGCGGCGACCTTCAGATGATCACGATGGTGCTCGCGCGCGTGAACGCCGAACTGCCGTGGACCCCGCGGACGCAAGGCGTGCTCCGTGCCGCCATAAAGACCGAGAACGCAGAGCTGACGCGCCTCTTGGTTACCAAACATGCTGGGCCGCCGCTCGCGGAGGGCACGAACATCCCATTGCTCGCGCACGCGGTCGTCTCCGAAGATCTCGCGACGGTGAAGGCGCTACTCGCGGCGGGCGCAGATCCGAATGCCGTTTTGCCAACCCCGGTGCCAAAGGAGTTCGTGCAGGCCGTGCCCAGTACTTACCTGCGCAGCTACGTCGGCGGCGACCAAGGCATCACGCCACTGATGCTCGCTGCTGTCCATAAACGGACCGAAATCCTGCGCATGCTGTTGGCGTCGGGCGCTGATCGCAACCGGAAGACGGCCAAGCACAACATGCTCGCGCTTTATTTTGCGGCACGCAGCCGGAACCCCGATGCCGTGCAGGTGCTGCTCGGCCGCGGCCCGAGCCGCGACGAACTCCGGGTTGAGATCTCGCTCGCCGCGCAACGCGCCACGATTTTCAAGAACGGCGTCTCGATTCTTAACACCGCAGTTTCGACCGGGCGCAAAGGCTTCGATACGCCGGCCGGCGAGTACGTTGTCACCGACAAGAAACGCAGCCATCGCTCGTCGATTTATCACGTCGAGATGCCGTTCTTCATGCGGTTGAACTGCCTCGATTTCGGATTGCACGCCGGTGTGGTGCCGAACTATCCCGCCTCCCACGGCTGCATCCGCGTGCCGAAAGCGATCGCTGAGAAACTGTTCGCCGAGATTCCCGTCGGGACAGTGGTGACCATTAACTAGCGCGTCGCGCAGCCGGCGCATCGGTTGCCACGCGGGAGCGCGTCCGGTAAGCTGCGGGCCTTCGATGGATCGCCTGTTTGTCATTGCCGGTACCGTCTGCTTCTTCCTTGCGGTCGTGCGGACGTTGCTCACGATCCGCGCGGGCGTATTCCGGCCCGGCCGGTTCAACTTCATCGCAATCGCCTGCGGCTTTCTGCTGCAGACCGGCTTTCTCTGGATGCGCGGCGATGCGATTGGGCGCTGCCCGATCACCAATCTGTTCGAGGTCTTCATCTTCCTCGCCTGGTCGATCGTGCTCATCTACATCGTGATCGGCCCGGCGTATCGCCTGTCGCTGATGGGCGCGTTTACGGCGCCGCTCGTGTTCGCAATCCAGGCGTTCGCGTTGGTCGCGCCGGTTGATGTGCCGCACCAGCTCCGCACGAAGGCGAATGCGTGGCTCGAGTTCCACGCCTCGATGTCGATGATCGCCTATGGTGCGTTCGCGCTCGCGTGTGTCGCGGGGCTCATGTACCTCCTACAGGAGCGGCAACTGAAGCGCCATCAATTGCACTCCGTTTTCCAGCATTTGCCGCCGCTCCACGATCTATTCGCGGCGATCACGCGGCTGCTTTGGTTCGGCTTCCTGCTCTACACCGCCGGGTTGATCAGCGGCTTTTTCACAGGGCAACCGTTGCCGGTCGTGAAGATGATTTGCGCTTTTGCCGTCTGGCTTTTCTACGGCGCGATTCTGCAAGGACGGCATTTGTTCCGGCTCGCCCCAAAGCAGGTCGCGGTGCTGTGCGTCGTCGCCTTTAGCGCAGCGGTCTGCGTGCTCTGGGGAATCACGTTCGTGTCGCAACAGCCGCCCGCCTGACGATGAACCTCTTCTGCGTCGGCCTCAGCCATCACACCGCGAACGTCGAGACGCGCGAGCGCTACGCGCGTAGTCAGAACATCGAGGCCGCTCTGCGGGAACGCGGCTGCGCGGAGACGCTGCTGCTCTCCACCTGTAATCGTGTCGAGGTCTACGGCGTCGCGGATCGAATGGTCGAAAGCGAGGCGATTGCCGAGCATCTGCTCCCGGATTCACCAGCGCAAACGAGCGACGACGCGGCGTCGTTTTATCGCTACGAGGGCGATCAGTGCGTGCAGCACCTCTTTCGCGTCGCGTGCGGCTTGGATTCGATGGTCCTTGGCGAAACGGAAGTGCTTGGCCAGGCGAAGCAGGCGTATGCGACCGCGCGCGAACTCGGAGGCGCGGGTCCGCTTTTGCACCGGCTTTTTCAGCGCGCGTTTCGCGTCGCGAAGCAGGTGCGGACGAACACCGACATCACGCGCGGCGCGGTCTCTGTGGGGTCGGTCGCGGTAGAACTCGCGGGGAAGATTTTTGGCGAACTGAAGCATCGCAAGGTGTTGGTGCTTGGGGCGGGCGACACAAGCGAACGCACGGCTCGCGCGCTGGTTTCACGAGGCGTCACCGATCTGCGCGTGACGAATCGCTCCGGCGAACGCGCGGAGCACCTGGCGTCGTCGATTAACGGCCGCGCTGTCGCGTTCGCTGGCTGGGAACAACAATGCTCGGAAGTCGATATCCTGATTTCATCGACTGCTGCGGACGAGCCGCTGCTGACGCGCGAAAAGCTGGCGCCGATTCTCCGCGAACGCTGGGATCGCCCGCTTTTCATCATCGACATCGCGGTGCCGCGCGACGTCGCGCCCGATGTCAACGAAATGGAAGGCGTGTTCCTTTACGACATCGACTCGCTGCAATCGCTCGCCGAGCAATCACTCACGCTCAGGCGCCAACAAGTAGCAGCAGCAGAACAGATCATCGCCGAGCATGTGACTGATTTCGGCAGTTGGCTGCGTCGCGGAGTTGGCGAGAGCCGCGCGCGTGACGCTGCGATTCCGCATACACCGATCAATGACGCCCCGCTGCGTGCGTCGGAGTTGTGAGGCGGATGGTGCTCGGCACGCGCGGTAGCGACCTCGCGCGCGCCCAAACCGGAATGGTCGAGGCGGCGCTCCGGAATTCCTCGCCTGACGTGGAGATCGCGATCGAGATCATCACAACGCGCGGCGACGAAAACAGCGGCGGAGCAGTGGAGCCGGTCGATCGTAAAGCAGGGCGAAAGGGGATGTTCACTGGTGAAATCGAACGCGCTTTGCTCGAGCGCAAAATCGATGTGGCGGTGCATAGCGCGAAAGACATGCCGAGCGACGCGACACCGGGTCTGGAGATTTGCGGTGCGTTACCGCGTGCGCCGGTTGAAGACGTGCTGATCACGAAAAGCGCAGCGACGCTCTGGGATTTGCCGAAAGGCGCGACGGTCGCGACGGGCAGCGTGCGGCGTTCGTATCAGCTCCGTTGGCTGCGGTCAGATCTGCAAGTGGTTGATTTACGCGGCAACGTTCCCACGCGTCTGCGGAAGCTGACTGAGAATCCATGGGACGCGATCATTCTCGCACGCGCCGGTCTCGAGCGGCTCGGTTTTGCGCCGGAACGCGAGGAGTTTGATTTTGCGGGCCCCGCGCTCCGAAGCTCGCTGCTGCCCGATGACCAATTTCTGCCGGCCGGCGGTCAGGGAGTGGTGGCATTACAGATTCGCCATGACGACAACGCGACGCGCGCAGCTGTCGCTGCGATCAACCATGACGAGACACTCTTGTGCCTTCGAGCCGAACGCGAGTTCCTGCGGAGACTTCAAGGCGACTGTGATTCGCCGGTCGGCGTGCTGGCGAGGATCGGCGGCGGGCAGATGACATTGCGCGCGCAAGTTTTCACCATCGGCGACGCGCAGCCGCACGTAGAGAAGGTGAGCGTGCGCCCTGCGACCGAACACAATCCTGAGGCCGTCGCGGCGGCGTTGTTTCAGTGGATGTATGGACAAGACAAGTAAGACGGGAAAATGCTGGCTCGTCGGCGCCGGGCCGGGAGACCTGGGGCTGGTGACGCTGCGCGCGAAGGAGTGCATCGAGCAGGCGGAGGTGATCGTCTACGACTACCTCTGCAATCCCGAGATGCTGAAATGGGTGCCGAAGGATTGTGAATTGATCTTCGCTGGGAAGAAAGCCGGTGCGCACACGCTGACGCAGGAGGAGATCAACGCGTTGCTGGTTGAGAAAACGACAGGCGGGAAGCGCGTGGTGCGGGTGAAGGGCGGGGATCCGTTCCTGTTCGGTCGAGGCGGCGAAGAGGCGCAGGCGCTCGCGGCGGCGAAGCTTGCGTTCGAGATCGTGCCCGGTGTGACTTCGGCGATTGCCGCGCCGGCGTATGCCGGAATCCCTGTGACGCATCGTGGCAGCAATTCGCACGTGACGTTCTTCACCGGCCACGAAGATCCGGCGAAGAGCGACAGCTCCATCGACTTCGCGGCACTCGCGAAACTCGGCGGCACGCAAGTAATGCTCATGGGCGTCGAGCGCATCGAGGCGATCAGCAGGGAGATGCTCGCGAACGGAATGCGGCCAGATTTGCCGGTGGCGCTGATCCGTTGGGGCACAACGGGCCGGCAGGAGACGCTCGTCGCGACGCTGGAGAATATCGCGAGTCGTGTCGCCGAGAAGAGGTTTGCCGCCCCGGCGGTCGCGGTCTTCGGTGATGTCGTTTCGCTGCGCGACGAGCTGAACTGGTTCGAAGGCCGCGCCCTGGCCGGTAAACGGATCGTGGTCACGCGGACGCGAACGCAGGCGGGCGTGTTGAGCCATCAACTGCGCGCAATGGGCGCGGACGTGATTGAGTTGCCGACGATCCGAATCGAACCGCCGACCGACTTGCGGGGTTTCGCGGAGCTGGTCCAGGATGCGCACGCGTACGACTGGATCGTCTTCACGAGCCCAAACGGCGTGAACTCGTTCTTCGACGTTTTTTACAAACTCTACGACGACGCGCGCGAACTCGGCGGCGCAAAGGTGGCGGCGATCGGGCCCGCGACGGCGCAACGCATCAAGGACTTCCACGTGCACGTCGATCTGCAGCCGAATGAGTACGTAGCGGAGGCAGTCGTGCGCGAATTCAAGAAGGAGGGCGGCGTCGAAAATCTGCGGATTCTTCTCGCGCGCGCGGAAAAGGCGCGGGACGTGCTTCCAAGGGAACTCTCCGCCATGGGGGGAATTGTGGACGAAGCCTTTGCCTACCGAACTGTGCCGGAAACACGCGACGACAACGGCGCGCGGCGCCGGCTATTGGAAGAAGGCGCGGACCTGATCACGTTCACAAGCTCGTCGACAGTGGAGAACTACGTGGCGCTCGGGCTGCCATGGCCGCTAGGAATGCAGGTTGCGAGCATTGGTCCGGTGACTTCGAAAACGGCACGCGATCTCGGATTAAATGTCGACGTCGAAGCGCGGCGCCATGACATCCCGGGGCTCGTCGATGCGATCCGGAAATTCTACGCACCAAAAAACTGACCAATGCCGAACAGCGAGATCACACTGACGGACGAGTTCGCCTCCACGATGCAACAGCTCGTGGCGGAGGCCGAGAAAGTCATTCCACCGATCGGCGCTGCGCGTGAGAAGGGCGGCGCCGAGTCTTCGGAGGAAATCCGAAGTGACGTCGCGAAGTTAAACGAGCGGATGACTGCGCTGGAAAAGGCGATGGCCGACGGGTTCGAGCGGATCACCGCAGCGATGCCGCCGAAGACGGACGCGCTCGCCACGCAGCTGCAGCGCATGGACGAGCACATGGTGGCGATGCGGAATACCGACAGCGTCAACCAGCGGCTCTTCAATTCGCTGCACCAGGAGCTGAAGGAGTATCGCGATAATTTCCTCCGCGATTCGCTCCAGAAACCATTCATTCGCGATCTCGTGGTGCTGTTCGACGACCTCAGCACGTTGGCGGCGCAGATGCAGTCGGCGACGGCTGCCGCGGAGCGGCAGGGCTCCGTCGCGCAATGGTGCGACAATCTCGAGAACGCGATTCACTCGCTGGTCGAAGTGATGCACCGCATGGAGGTGACGGAGATCGAGCCGAGGGAATTCGTCGATCGCGCTTTCCACAAAGTCGTGACCTACGAGCCGGCGGACTTTGCGGAAGACGAAGGCCGGATCGTGATGCGTGTGAAACGCGGATTCGTGTGGCGCGATCAAATCTTGCGACCGGAAGAAGTGGTCGCGCGGCGGTTCAGCTAGGGCGCCACGTGGAGCCGGCCCGCCATCGGGCCGGAGTGTCGATGCTCCAGGAATGAACGTTCGGCGCGAGGGGGCGCCGTCTCCACCGACCCGATGCGAAGAACCTGCGCAATCGGCATGGAAACTGCATTTAGAGAGCGCGTCAGGTCGCCATCAGGAACCGGATTCTCCTACCGCCATGTCACACCGCAAAGCTATCGGCATCGATCTCGGAACCACCTTCTCGGCGGTCGCCCATATCGACGCCTACGGGAAACCGCAGATCGTCCCAAACTCCGAGAGTGAACGCATCACGCCGTCGGTAATCCTTTTCGAGGGCAAGAACGTCATCGTCGGCACGCACGCGAAGAACAACTCGGTCGCGGAGCCGGAGCGAATCGTTGATTTCGTGAAGCGCGAGATGGGCAAGCCGAAGGCGCAGTTCCACCGCGAATTCGACGGCAAGATCTACGCAGCGGAAGAGCTTTCGGCGTTAATCCTGAAGAAGCTCAAAGCAGACGCGGAGAAGTTTCTGAAGGAGCCGGTGACCGATGTGGTGATCACCGTCCCCGCCTACTTTAGTGACGCGGAGCGCACTGCCACGATCACGGCAGGGCAGCTCGCGGGCCTGAATGTTTTGCAGATCATCAATGAGCCGACCGCGGCCGCAGTAGCCTACGGCCTCGACAAGCTCGACCAGGACCAGACGGTGTTCGTGTTCGACCTCGGTGGCGGCACTTTCGACGTCACGATCATGCGGATCGAGGGTCAGCACATCACGATGCTGGCGACGAATGGCGATCATCGGCTCGGCGGCAAGGATTGGGATGACGTGATCGTGAATTACGTGGCGGAGGAATTCGATCGCGAGCATGGCGAAAATCCGCTGCTCGATCTCCAGAGCTATCAGGACCTCCAGAGCCGCGCGCTCGCGGCGAAGATCCAGCTCTCGAGCCGTCCGCGCACCGCCATCGTCCACAGCTACAATGGCAAGAGCGTGAAGGTGGAACTCACGCGCGAAGACTTCGAAGAGCGCACCCGGCATCTCGTCGAGAAGTGCAAGATGATCTGCGAGATGGTGATGCAGGAAGCGAAGCTCGAGTGGACCGATCTGAACAAGATCCTGCTCGTCGGCGGTATGACGCGCATGCCGATGGTGCGCGAGATGATCAGCGGGTTGGCGCCGGTGCCGATCGGCGATGACGTGAACCCGGACGAAGCGGTCGCGATCGGCGCGGCGATCCAGGCGATCCTCGTGATGCTGCAGGAAGAACAGGTCTCCGGCACAAAGGTGCTGCCGGAAGACACCCGCGCGCAATTTTCGTCACGCGAAGGTGGCCTGATGCAGGTGACGAATATCACTTCGCATACGCTCGGAGTGGTCCTGTGGGATGACAGTTCGCTGGAGGAATATGTCTTCCCGATGATCAACAAAATGAGCGCCATCCCGGCGACCTCGAAGAATTTCTTCGGCACAGCCAGCGCGAACATGCCGCGCGCGGTGGTGCGAATTGTCGAAGGCGAAAGCACGCTCCCGGCGGAATGCACGCCGCTCGGCACATGCGATGTCGAGCTGCCGCCATTCCTGCCGAAGGGATCGCCCGTTGAACTCGTTTACGAGTACAACGCGAACCAGGTGCTCGAGGTGGCGGTGCACGCCGCCGGTAACGAGACGAAGATTTCGATCGAACGGAATACCGGCCTCGCCCCGCATGAGATCGAGCAGGCGACGGCAAGTCTCGCAGCCTTAGTCGTCTCCTGACGATGCTCGCAGTGAAGATCGAGTTCCCTGTTCCGCTCCCAGACGATCCGAACAAGTGGAGCGGCTGGAGTAAGTACAAGTCTCCAAATATGTACGAGCGGCTCTGCCTGGACCCGCAGCAGCAGCCGAGTAACGAGATCATCGAAGAGCATTGCCGTGAGCTGCTCCGCTGGTGGCAAAAGAAACTGCCGCTGAAGAATCAGCCGAGTAATCCACTCGCGCAGATGTTGCGGCCCGGCCTCGATGAATCGTCCCGCTATCTGACGCAGGCGCGGGTTGAGTTGCTGAACCCCGAGCGGCGCCGGCAGATGGACGATGAACTCGCGGCGCAAGCGCACGAGCAGGCGGTCGCGGAGTTTCACAAGTATCTTACCTTCGCGATCGCCGATGGCACGCTCACCGTCGACGAAGAGAAGAATCTCCTCCGTTTCGGTGCCGAGCAGGGGCTGACGGAGGAGCAGATGGTCGCGTATATCGCGGCGGAATTGCGCGACAGCGGTGCGCAACGCGCGCTACCACCTGGTATCTACACGCAGGTGACCGCCGCGCCCGGCCCGCCGAAGCCGCGGCCACGGCGCCAAGCCGCCGACCCGAAAGAAGAATTCCTCCGGATGTTACGGCTGACCGGCCTCGACAGCGATGGCATGACGGATGACACCCGCGACGCCTTCGTGAACATGGCGGAAAATCTCGGGATCGATCTCGGCGAAGCCGAGGACCTGGTCGACCAGTATCTCGACGAGGCCGACAAGATGGGCGAGCCGAGTGTCACGCCGGAGAAGCCTCGCGGTAACGCCGCAGCGCCGGTGGCGGCGAAGGCGCCGGTGGCTGAAGCGAGCGCCGCGGCCGAAACCGTCGAGCCTCATGTCGCCGTCCACGCGGATCCGCTGCCGAATTTCGTCAATTCAACCGGCGCGCAGATGTTGTTCGTGCCTTCGGGTGCGTTCGTGATGGGCAGCGATGCGACCGATGCCGGTCCGACCGAGCGTCCTCTCACCAAGGTCACGCTGAGCCGCTTCTTCATGTGCCGGTTTCCGGTGACGAACGCGGAGTACGAACAGTTCGATCCTTCGCACGCGCGGAAGCGCGCACCGGGCGCGGACGATCGGCACCCGGTGGTCTACGTCACAAGCCTCGAGGCGATTAAATATTGCCAGTGGCTCAGCACCCGCGAGCGGAAGAAGTACCGCCTCCCGACCGAAGCCGAGTGGGAGTACGCCGCGCGCGGAACGGATGGCCGAAAGTATCCGTGGGGGAATTTCGATCGCCGCGGCGATGTCGCAAACTACGCCGATAAGAACACGGTGTTCGCCTGGAGCGATCGCGAGATCAGTGACGGTTATCCGGAGAGCTCGCCGGTGGGCGCGTTTCCAAACGGCGCGAGCCCGTTCGGGATCGAAGATATGGCTGGCAACGTCTGGGAGTGGTGCCTCGATTTCTTCGAGCAATATCGCGGAACGCCGAAGGTGAATCCGCGCGGGGCGAGCTGCGGAGCAAAGCGCGCTTACCGGGGTGGCAGCTGGAAGTCGCGGTTCAGCAGTCTCCGGACGAGTGCCCGCGGCTCGAACGTGCCGAATTATTCCTGCAACGATCTCGGTTTCCGGATCGTCTGCGAGGCGGAATAGGTGCGGCGAGCATCCTGCGCGCAAGGACGCTGCTGTAGGGGAAGCTGCTAGCTTCCCGTGTTCAGAAACTGGGGAAGCTGGCAGCTTCCCCTACAGAAAAAGAAAACGGCGCTCGATGAGCGCCGTTCGGAAAGCTGCGATGAACTGTTGTCTACGACGGATTGAAGCGGAACTTCGTGCGTCCGCGCTTCGCGTTTGCCTTCGCCTTGCGCCGGGTCTTTTGCGTCGGCGTTTCAAACGCACGCAAACGGCGCACTTCCTCGAGAATGCCTTCCGCGTCGAGCTTGTTCTTGAGCCGCTTTAATGCGCGATCAACTGGCTCACCTTTGCGGACAATGACTTCTGGCATGGTTGGTTCCTCGAATTTCGAAAATAGGGGCCGGTTTCGACTGGTGAGCCGAGCCTACGCGGGCCGTTCAGCAGCGTCAACTCCTGTGAATAACTTTCCTAGGGAGCGGCTGTAGGCTTCGCTGCGGTCACCGCTTCCGTGACTTCCCGGCGCAAAGTATGTGTGCTTCCGCCGCGTGCCTTGTTCCACCAAAGCACGACCGGCGAGGCGATAAAGACGGACGAGTAGGTGCCGACCAGCAGACCGATCAGGATCGCGAGCGCGAAGTCGCGCAGCACCGAACCACCGAAGAGGAAAAGACAAATCAGCGGGATCAGAGTCGCACCGCCGGTGAGGACCGTGCGGCTCAGCGTCTCGTTGATGCTCCTGTTCATGATCTGCTCGATCGAGCCCTTCTGACCCCGCGCCAGACCCTCGCGAATTCGGTCGAACACGACGATCGTGTCATTGATCGAGTAGCCGGCGATCGTCAGCACCGCGCCGACCATCGTGAGGGTCAATTCACGGCCCATGAGCGAGAAAATCCCGACCGTGATCAAGACGTCGTGCAGTACGGCCACGATCGCGCCAATCGCGAACGAGAGCTCGAAGCGGAACGTCACGTAGATCAGAATGCCGAGCAGACCGAGCGCGAGCGCCCAAAGCGACCTCCTCGCCAACTCACCGCCGACGAGCGCGCCGACGCGCTCCGATCCTTCGACCTTGAAGCCGGCATCCGGCATCGAAGTCATGATCTGGCTCTGGATCGCGTCGCTGGTGCCCATCGGGCTGCGAATCATGATGTAGTGGCGGTCCACCTGCTGCGACTGCTGGATCGACGAATCATCGTCGATGCGGAGCGGCTTCAACGCCTCGCGCACCTGACCCACCGGCACCGGTCGCGCGGAGCTCAGCGTCAGGAGATCGCCGCCACGGAAATCGACGCCGTAGTTGCGTTCGCCACGTATGACGAACGCTGCCGCGCCTGCGAGCAGCAAAGCCAGCGACGCGAACACCGCCAGCTTCGCGTGCTTGAGGAAATTAAAGTTCTGCGGCGGGATCAGGTTCATCATCGAGATCCGTTTGATCCGATCGGTATCGATCAACAATCCGGCGACGTTGCGACCGACGATCAGCACCGTGAACATCGACGCGAGAATGCCGAGGGTAAGCGCGATCGCGAAACCTTTGATGGGGCCGGTCGCCTGCCAGAACAGGATGACGGCCGTGATCAAGGTCGTGACGTTCGCATCGAAGATGGCGCTGAACGCCTTGTCGTATGCCGCCTGGTTAGCTGCCTTCAGCGACTTGCCGAGCGCCAGCTCCTCACGCAGGCGTTCGTAGATTAGCACGTTCGCGTCGACCGCCATGCCGATCGTCAGGATGATACCGGCGATACCCGGCAGCGTGAGCGTGAAATTGAACATCGTCAGCGCACCCATCAACAGCAGGAGATTGATGAGCAGGGCGAGGTTCGCGATCACCCCGACGAGCCGGTAGTAAATCAGCACGCCGAGCATCGTGATGACCAGGCCGACGAGACCGGCGAGGACGCTCGCGCGAACGGAATCAGCACCGAGCGTCGGCGAGACGCTCCGCTCCTCCTCGATGCTCACTGGCGTTTGCAGCGGATTCTCGAGGACGGTCGCCAGCTCGCGCGCTTCCTGTTCCGTGAAGCGGCCGGTGATCTGCGCGCGACCGCCGTAAATCGCGTCGCGGATGACTGGAGCGGATTGGATCACGCCATCGAGGACGATCGCGAACCGGTAGCCTTTGAACTTCTCGGTGATGTCGCCAAAGATCTTCGCGCCGGCGCTGTCGAAGGTCATGTCGACTGCCCAGCCTTCATTGCCGAAGCTCGCGACGGCATCCGTGACTCGGTCGCCGCCGAGATCCGCTTTCTTCTTCACGAGCAGCCGTTCCGGCTCGCCCTTCTTCTGCTGATCTTTGCTGCCGCCGCCGTCCGGGTAGTAGGTCTCGATGCGGTACTCCGGCGGAATTACCTCGGTGCCGGCATCAATCGCGCGGAGGCGCTCGCCGTTATCCGGGTAAACGAGCCGGAACTCGAGCTGCGCTACCTTGGAGAGCTGCGTTCGCGCCTCCTGAATGTTTGACGCTTCCAGCCCTGGGATCTGAACCAGGATGCGGTCCGTTCCGACCGGGCCGATCACCGGCTCCTTACCGCCGAATTTGTCAACGCGCTGCCGAATCACTTCGACCGCCTGCTCGAGCATCACTTGATCCACCTCGCGCTCGCCGCCGGCCAGCCGCAGGAGGAACGACGTCCCGCCGCGAATGTCCAACCCGAGCGAGATCTTTTGATGCGGCGGGTAAATCGTCAGGACGCTAAACACGACCAGCAGCACCAGCAGCGCCGTGGCGATGAGGCGTTTCCGCGTGCCGTAATCGGTCGCGAAGTACCAGAAGAAAAGGACCAGCAGAAGCAGGCCAATGGAGAACGTAACGACGGGGCTCATGAGGATACGGGCTGCGAAAGATTACTGAATGGGGAGAACTAGAGGCGACGTGAAATCGTCATCTATGCTTCGGCTTTGACGACGGTCGTGACGGCCGATTTCTCCATCTCGATCTTCACGTTATCCGCGATCTTCACGATCACGGTGCGGTCTTTGACATTCGAGATCAGTCCGTGAATGCCGGAAGCGGTGACGACGCGGTCGCCGGTCTTGAGGTTCGAAACAAGCCGCGCGTGTTCCTTCTGCCGCTTCATCTGCGGGCGGAATAGGAGAAAGTACATGATCACGAAGATCAGGATGATCGGGACGAATGACGCGAGCGGACTCGGGCCGGCCGGTGTGGGCGCCGCTTGAGCGAGAAAGGTGAGTAACATGAGAGATGGTTGCCGGGGTCTCAGCACTCGAATGCCGGGCAGGCGGGGCTGAGAAGCGGGCTGTTATTGAACACACGCGCGCGGGAAATGCAACTGTCGCCGCGGCGAGGATGTCGCGCCGGAGCACGGCCGTCCCGGCTGTACGGACAGCAGGCATCTCGCCTGCGGAGGTTCGCTGCGGATCCATTCACCAGGCGAGACGCCCGGTGTCCGCGCAGCCGAGACGGCCGTGCTCCGGCGCCAAGCGGCTACTGCACCAACTCGCCCCACGCCGGCTCTTCGAGCTGCAGCTCTGGATCGTCGACCTCGCTCCGATTGATCTGCTCGTATTGCGGTGCGACGTCGCTCCACGCCTTCAGGCGCAACGTGACGCGCTCGCCGGCGCGAAGCCGCGCGGCCGGCGTCCAGACGTTCTCGCGCATGCTCGAGACGTAGACGATCGCCTGCAGCGACTCGGCTTCTGGTTTGCCGGCTAACGAGACATCGGTGAGATGAAGTGCCGTGATGTGATCGGCGTACGGAACGCTCCCGGGCCGTGGCACCGAACCGACCGCTTCCACGGTGCCTGTGACCTGCACCTCCTCGCCCGCAGGTGGCGTGAAGAAACGGCTCGGTGCCGGCGTGCCGAGTTTCAACTCAATCAGCTTCCAATTGCCAAACGCCAGCTCGCGCGCCGCGAATACCCACACGACTACCTTCTTGCCGGCGAGCCGATCGCGGCCGCGCGCCAGCTCGTTCGCCAGCATCTCGCGCGACGCGAACGCGGCATCACTGTTCCGCAGGATCGTGTCGACCGGTCGGCCGCCGAGTGCCGCGCTCACATGCTCCGCCAACCCGGCCGATTCGCCCCAGCCGAGCGCCTCGAGCGAGAAGATATTCGCGAAGCTGTCGCCGAGCAGCAGCACATCGGCGTCCCGGCTAGGGCGCCAGAAGTTATCGCCAGCGGTCACCTGCCGAATCGTGACTGTCTGTGGCGCGTCGATCTCTTCGCCTTTCGGCAGCTTTAACATCCGTGCGATATCTCCTTCGCCGGTGATCTGCTTCGGCGACAACTGCACGCCGGGCGCCCCCGCGCCCCCGGGCAGGTTCAGCGATGCGGCGAGCTGCTGCGCGACAAACTCCATCGCCTCCGGCCGCCAATGCGTGTCGCTTTCGAGATATTGCGGCGCGCCGTTCGCCGCCATCTTGCGCTGCATCAAGAGCGGCGCTGGATCAAAGACGCGCACGCCTGCTGCCGCGAGCCGCCGTTGAAACTCCGCCATCGACGCGTTCTCGAGCAACGTACCGGGTGGTACACGACTGCTCAGCCGCTCGCCCTCAATGCTCGCTTTCGTCGGCACCGGCAGCAGCACCAGCTCGATGCCGCGACTCGCCAGTTGATCGCGGAATTGCACGAGCGCCTTAATCGGGTCCGGCTGAATCGCGGCGGCGTGCGCACGTTGTTCCAAACGCGAGCGATCGAGAAATGCCGGCCCGGTGACGTAGTCGACATCCGGTCGGTAAAACAGCCACCCGTCGCGCCCGAGATAGACCTGCTCGCTGGCCGCGCGCAACGAGCCGATGAGGAGCGACTGCACGGGCGGAAGCAGCCATTGCGAGACAACCGAATCGCTTTCGAGCGCCTCCTCCGCCTTCTTCAGGTCTTCGGCATGCGGGAGTAAATTCCAGACGTCGCGCAGACTGCGGACGGCTTTCACCTTCTCGGCCGACGGCAATGCCTTGAAGACGTCAAACATCGCCAGTCCGCCGCCGGCGCGCGGCGCGCGGATCTCCGCCACGAGTTGAATGATTGGCACGCTGACGATCGTCAGCAGAAAGAGCGCGACGAGCAGCTGCGCTGCGCCGGGCGTGAATGCGGTGCGCGTCAGTGCGAGCTCGGCTTCCTCTTCGCGCGAGAGCCTCGGATTCGTCTCCGGCGTCGGCTCCTTGTAGCTCGGGAGGGAGCGCGTTGGTTTCCACGGCTTAAAGCGACCGATGGCTCTGAGAATACGGCGGGGCATCGGATCAGGTCTCTGGGTCCGCTGCGGCCGGGCTGTAGGGGAAGCTGTCAGCTTCCCCAGTTTCTAAACACGGGAAGCTAACAGCTTCCCCTACAGCAGCTCC
>JAESFH010000258.1_pt1 | contig 23789 bp, 33 predicted proteins | sample 9269381 | NCBI WGS metagenome assembly JAESFH01 (sample SAMN14504062, study PRJNA617094) | algae metagenome | isolation source: Aphanothece sp. CMT-3BRIN-NPC111 and co-occurring heterotrophs from well... | place: USA: Clark Mountains Wilderness, California | collected 2010-04-18
AAGATTCAGCTGCTCCTGCCCGATCCGACGCCGCGCCATGACCCGACCTCCCGTGGAGACAAGCCCATGGAATCATGCATCTGCAGCTCGCTCAACGGCTTTCGCGCACAGGTCTCCTCATACCAAACTCCATTGATCAGAACCCGTGGGCCCAATCGCGCAGCCCGATGGTCAGACCCTCGCCGCCTCCAACAGCCCTAACGGGTCACGCCTTCAGGGACCTGGTATAAGCGGCGCGCCAGATAGCTGGAGCCTGCTCCCCCACGAACTTTCGATCAGGCTGCCGCGATGAGGATCAGCGCTTCTTTCCAAGCTCTGCGGCAATGTCTTTGATCATGAGACCGGCTTTGCGGTGCGCGGCTACGAGCTGGTCTCGCGTCACACCCCAGCGCTTCATCCAGTACTCCACGGCCTTCCTCTCCGAGAGGTCAAGCCGGTCCTTGTCGATGAATCCGCGCTTATCCTTGAGCCCAGCCATTCTATCCTCACCCCGAACGCGCCGTCCGGCCATGACTAACCCCGACCGGCGGCGTTCCTGATCAGGCCACAGCATATTCAGCTACGAGCCCTGGTGGTGCAACAGTCCTCCAGGCGGCCATCAGGGCACTTCGGAGGGTCTCCTCGTCAGCTTCGACCAGATCCACGTTCGTCCAGCCCCGCCTGCCCCATGAGCCGGCGATGGGCTCGAATACGTTCGGCTCGGCCTCTGTCAGGGCGGCCTGCACCTCTGGCGTGAGTTTCACGACGACCCGGTCCTCGTCGATCCACAGCGTCGCAAAGATCTTGCCCCCCACTCGGAAATCAGGGTGGCCCATGTGCGCACCTTCGATGACTTCGGGCAGGAGAAGCGCGAGTGCGCGAACGTCGTCGGGAAGCATTATCGGCGGGCTCTTCTGAGGGCTGTCGACCCTGGCACCAATCATTTGATCTGACCGGCATTTTGGGCCGGGTGCAGTGAGGCTACTGCACCAAATCTGGTATGGGTAGGCACCTCGGTTCGCAGATCGGAGGGTGAGCGCAAGGGAGCCGAAGCAGGCCTGCCCAGCAAAGTCTTGATATTTAGAATCCTTGTCCTGTGGAAGCGGCCTAGACGCACCTCATCTGCGAACAGAAGTCTCAGGCTTGTGCTTATCACCACCCCCAGATGTCTCGTAGCAAGTGCTCTCCATGGGTGAGGAATCGGGCCATACACCAACCCCAGGCCATCAGCGAGTTACCCAACTCCGGCCAGCCGGAGAAAAACGGGTGTCAGCCACGTGAGAGGGACGCCGACAAGCCACCTGAAGATGTTGAGATCCACGCCGATCTGTCTGCCCAACATCGGAAGAAGAAAGATGATCCCCAGCAGGATGAGGAAGCCGAACCGTTCCAGCTTAGCGTACGGTCTCGCCAGCGGACCGGGCAGGAGACTCAGGAGGATACGGCTTCCGTCCAGGGGCGGCACGGGGATCATGTTGAAGATCGCAAGCACGAGATTCAACAGGATGGACTGATAGAGGGTCTGAAGAAGCCAAGGAGCAGCCTCCTCTGGCACTAGCCGCACGAGATGGATTAGAGCCGCCGATGCGGTGGCGAGGACCACGTTAATCAATGGTCCAGCAACGGCGACAATGGCCATATCGCGACGCGGGTGGCGCAGGTTCCGAAACGCGACTGGGACTGGCTTTGCCCAGCCAAATAGGAAGGGCGCGTTGGTCAGGAACAGCACAGCTGGAAGGAGGATCGTTCCGAAGGGATCGATGTGCTTCAGTGGGTTGAAAGTGACACGGCCAAGGCGGAGTGCCGTCTCGTCCCCAAGCTTCCAAGCTGCATACGCATGGGCTGCTTCATGGAAAGTGATCGCGATTAGGATCGGGACGATCCACGTCGAGACCGTGTAGACAGTGCTTGAAAGATCCAAGTCTACTTCCTCTTATCTCTTTATATGTCGCATCATTTGGCTGTCGCATGAGGTGGGCCCTCCTGTTGCTTGCGGGGGCTGCATCGGAGGCGACATTCTCCACCCGGTCATTGATCAAGAAACGAGCGATTCCGGTCGTCAGTGTAGACGTCGTGCGGCTCGTTCTCGAAGCTACGTGCAAGGTAGAGGACGCTTGCGACATTGCCGACCTGCGTCCCAGGTAGGATCTGACGGCTTACGAAGGGAAACACGCTGCGGATCGTCGTATCGATGCTGCGGCTGAACCGATCCGAGAAGGTCGGCGAGGTGATAATGTTCATGATCACCTGACCGTCTGGGGCGACTGCCTGCCTGGCTGCTGCGAACGCTTCGCGAGTGATCAGGTCCGGGGGCAGGTTGATGCGGTTCGTGAACGCATCGAGCACAACAATGTCATAAGTTTGTGTGTTGCGGCGGAGAAACGCGCGGGCGGACTCTGCCACAAAGGTCTTGTTTGGAGCCAGCGGCTGGCGCAGGAAGTGCTCCTCGCTGATGTCCTTCAGAGCCGGGTCAATGTCCACGTAGGTGTAGGCGTTGACACGATCCTCCAGACCAATGGTGAACCCACCTGCTCCGATGACCAGGATGCTATGAGGCCGAGCGGGGTCGAGCTTCTTGAGCACCTCCTGATCGATGTACTTGACGTAGGCGAAGCGGTTTTCAGGCCGTGCAGCCACCTTGGACGATGGGCTGTTGTTGATGATCAGCATCCGGCTTGCTTCGGCGGAGTTCGTGTGGACACGAACTTGGCTGTAGAGATTGTCGCTGACGATGCCGTAGGCCCTCATCACCGCCGGGCTGTTTACAGCAAGGATGAAGAGGCCGAGCCCCGCCACCGCGACCTTGAGGCCATGCCGCTGATCATCCCGCCAGCCGATGAATCCCACGAGCACGACGACGAGCCCGAGCGTGAAGGCCACTGTGACGTGCACGCCCAGGAAGGTCATCAGCACGAGGGTGGAGACGACTGAGCCCAGGAATGAGCCCAGGGTCGAGAGGAAAAGCATCAGCCCTGTCGAGCGCGGCAGGCTGGCTCCGGTTGCGCAGTAAGCTACCAATGGAACTGTCTGACCGAGGAGGTAGATCGGATAGACGAGGAACAGTGTGGAGTGCACCGCTGTCTGGATCAGCCGGTGCGTGAGCCCGAGACCATCCAGGACCTGGAAGACCACCACTAGGAAGGGATGCGACAGGCCGAAGGTAAGGATCAGCGACGCCAGGAGCAGATTGCGGGTGAGGCGGCGGCGCACGCCTGCCTCGTCACCTTGAGCGAAGCTCGCCCGCCCACCCGCCTCATAGCCGAAGGCGAGGGGCAGCAGCACGGCGGCGATCACAATTGCGACCGCATCGGTTGCATTGCCGACGTAGGGGGTGAGTTGCCGGATCGCGAGGAGTTCCACCGCCAGAACAGCGTAACCCTCAATGGCGATGGCAGCGAGCAGCAGAGGGGAGGGGAGCATGAGCGATTAGCCGCCTTCCGAGGTCTAAGCGTGCGCCTTTGCGGGGGTGGGCTGGCGCGCCCAGCGCCCCGCACTCGCTTTAAGCGAAGCTCTGCGTCCTCTCCAGCTCGTACCTTGGCAGACCATCGCTGACTCCCGATGCCAGAATGCTACCGAGCAGGAAGAGCAGAGCTATTCCTCCTTTTTCGCCATTCCCACGCCACGAGGCAGTCGCTGCCTCAGTCGCTTGCTGGGTTCGGCCCGTTCACACTTTTCGGCTTATGCAGTGGCCTCCTTGGTATGAGGCCACTCCGTCGAGAACCATCGACCTTCCTCACCCCGGTGCATCTGAGTTGATAGAAACTTCCTGCCACTGGCCTGGAGGTGGGCCTCCCAAGCTGGGGATCCCTTCATGACGAACACAGCCTGAGTTGGGGCTGAATCAGCTTTCCTGCCAATTCCCTTAGTCAGACGCTTCTTCGGCTTCAAGCTTGGCGAGGCCCGGCCTCTGGCAATCATCTCGACCCGGACCCGGCAGAACTTTCGATATTTAGCGCTCCAATCGAGGCTAACCCCGCTCGGACCAGCTTCAGCGGTGAAGTGATCATGAAAATCTTTTAGCACGGACGGGAGAACTTCCTCCGGTAAGCCTTCCTCCATAACAGCCTCGATATCTTTCGAGGTGGGCTCCCAATCCTCTGGGAGGCGAGCGCCGCAGGCGTTTGTTTGTGTTTGATTTGAGGGATTATAGGGAGGGGTGTGGGGAGGGAAAGAAGGGAGGTCATCAGTCTCCGTCAGAATGACGCTCGCTGACGCGCCCTTCTTCCGCTCCCGGTAGGCTTTCGCGTTCCGGGCGTCCTGGGCGCGCTTCGCGGCACGAGCTTCCTCGACTCTGGCCTCCTCCGCTTTTGCGAAGCTACAGATGGTCTCCATAGCCTCCATGGCGGCTTCGACATCGACACCGCGCGCCAGGAGGCGCTGACCTATCTTCATAGCAAGATCGAACAGATCGGACACACGACTGCTCCATCGCGACGAGCACCCTGGCTCGCGCGTCTCATCTGGGTGATGGGATGCGCCCATGCGTCATCGTTTCGGGAAATGACCCGACCCGCTTGACGACCTTTCGAGGGGATGGCAGTCTCTGGATTGCGAGCCCAGAGACGATTTGCTCCCCCGCGAAGGGCGCAAATCGAGCTTCTTCAGAAAGCCCCTTCCGATTGGCGTCGGTGGGGCTTTCGTCGTTTTGGGGCTTACGTCATCGGGTGACCTCTCGGGTGCACGGGAATCGAGTCGGCCCGCATATGGGGCCAGCAAACAGGACTCCAGACGCGGCCCAGCGAGTCAAACGGGAGGTTAACCCTGTGGACTAATTGCGCGTGGCAAGTGCAGATGATCGCGCGCTACGGAAATCCAAACGCGCGCTTTCAGGCGCGGTCTCAGCCCCTTGGGGAACTGGTCTGGTCGAGCCAGCGCTAAGCGTGCGTTTATTTTTCTTAGGTCAGGCTGAGGGAGCAGAGGGGAAGCGCAGTTATTATTCCCTCCCAGGAGGGCAAACTCACGGTTCGGTGCTGGAGTCCATGAGCGGGCAACGTGGCGATGTCGATAGCTTGCTCGTTCTCACCGTGGGTGTGCTCGGGAACCAAATGAAGTCCAAATCATAATTGCTCGACCTGCCCCAGCGTTTCATAACGGCACCCGGTCAGACGGTCATTGTGCGAGTTATCCCCGTGAAGGGTGCGAGCTGTCCGGCTGCTTTGGGCAGTGTTAAGGATGGGGGGCTTGGCGCAGTCCCGTGTTCAGCAGGGGAAATGTAGGTTAGCGGCTTCCCTCAGGGATCGAGAGCTGTATCGGATCCGTCGCACCCTCCGCATGCCAGTTCGCTAGGAGACCTCCCCGCAGCGGCAGGTCCAGCTCCAGCCAATTGCGGGCTCTAAGATAGCGTTTGCTCCCGCCGGGAAGCGGGATCAGCCTTGCTTGGATGTTCGCTGTCACCTGGAACTCCCCCATGCTGGTCAGTTCCAGCATCCTCGTCACGAATGGCGGTGGCGGTGGGTGCACGATGCCTGAGGACGTGAGCTGATGCACGCGCGCTCCTGAACCTTCGATCACACCCAGCGCCCCAAGGTGAATCTCGCCGGAAAGAGACGTCACTCGTGCGCCCGTTCGAGCCGAAAACGTGAGGAGTGTGTCCAAAACCCGCGACCACTCCTCCCAGTGAGCGAGGCTCACCCATTGATCGATTAGATCATCCTGCCAGGATTGGTGTCCGGGAATGAGGGCAAAGAGCCGCTCCATGAGGGTGAGGTGTGCGTTGACCAGAGGCACGGTCGAAACCAGCAGAACGTGACGGCAGCCGGCCATGCCCTCGAGTGCGGCTATGAACGCCTGCCAGCCCACCTCGCCCATGATCCTGTCGCGGTTTCGCCCGGAGCGTAGATCCGGCGCAAGCACGCCGATGTCGCCCATCCGGTAAGCCCAGCCGAAGTGTTCGCTACCTTGGCTTGTAAAGCCTTCCGGCAGATCCTGGGGCTGAGCCCCGAGCTGGAACAAGGAAAAGTGCTCGCGAGCAGCGGACCAGATCCCCTGAAGTACTGCGCAGTCCTGCCACTCCTTTGGGTAACTCCCCCAGCCATCCAAAATGTCGTGGTCGTCCCACATCATCAACGATGGAACACGGGCCAGAAGGGGCGCGAGCTGCGGCTGCTCCCATAGGGCGCTATAGCTGTCAAAATAGAAGTCTGCGACGGCCTCTGCCATTTCTGGCGAGAAGCGCGCCTTCCGACGCTGGCGCCACGGAAGTCGACGCCATGCCGACAGCTCCGGGACCTTGCGCCAGATTGGGTCAGCGTAAAGCTGGTCGCCGCCCTGGAGGAGGAGATGAAAGGGCTCGCGACCATGCCCCTGTGCCAGATCCAGCCACAGAGCGTTGCGCTCATTAAGGTCCGTCCAAGCGTCGCCATGCTCACTGCCGTTGCAGGCCGTGAAGGCTAGGCGGAGAGAGCCGCCGGCAGCAGGGACACGAACTTGCCAGACCTGCTTCCCCAGGCGGTACTCCCGATTATGAGGGACCTGTTCCTGGGGGAAGGCAAAATCATACCGCCACAGGACCGCGCTACGCCGGCGGGCGAGTGCTTGGGGCAGCATTTGCTCCGAGCCTGCCCAAAGAGGAGGGGGCTCCTCTGTGTCGTTACGCGTGATCAGAGCGGAAAGGCGCCACAAGCCGGCGCCGCTCCCGCGAAAGATGAGGACAGGGCCCATGAGGTGCATCTGTGGGGCGCCCGTGGCGAAAGTCAGCCGAAAGGCGAGCGGAAATTGAACTCGTAAGCGTCAGAGGTGGCTTGGAGATGCACATTATGAGGGTGATCCCGCCGAACCACCACAGGCAGCAGGGACGCAAGAAGGGACATTATCGCGACGACCGCCACAAGCGTGCCGTCGGACGTAGGCTCCAGGCGCCACGTTGTCGTCATGGTTCCAGCCGATTGAGGATCTTCGGAAAGGACCTGGATCGATTAGCCTTTGCGCTCGTGAGGCGCTGGTCCGTCGAAGCGAGCTTCAACCAGGTCAGTGTTTCCAAGGGGGCAAACGTCAGGCTTCATCCTCAGCCGACCGTCCTCGCAGCATACATCCGCTAAGCGCCCGGCAGCGGCGTGAAAGCGGACAATCCCAAACCTCTTGTGGAGGCAATGAGACCACAGCGCTATGATGAGCCAATTGTCGAGAATGACGAACTGGAGCATGCGGGCTGGCGTCCTCATGCGGCCTCACCTGCTCGCCTGCGCCCTGCTCCTGCTGCCCGCCCAAGCTATGGCGGGTGCCAAGGAGAAGATCGCGGCGCTCGCTCCGTCGGGGCTGGTGCTCGTGATGGATGAGAAGGGTAACGAGCTGGTTGCCCAGAACGCCGACAAGCCCTTCGTGCCAGCCTCGGTCGCCAAGGTCGTGACCGCCTGGCTTGCGATGGAGGTCTTAGGCGCCGACTACCGCTTCGAGACGCGCTTCTACCTGGACGCTAACCGGGTGCTCTATATTCGCGGCGGCGGCGATCCCTTTCTGATCTCCGAAGAACTGGCTCAGCTCGCGCCAGCCCTGGTCGCGGCCATCGGCAAGCAGCCCATCAGCGGCATTGTGCTGGACGCGAGCTACTACCCCTCCAACCTCCGCATCCCCGGCATTGAGGCCAGCGACGAAGCCTATGACGCGCTGAACTCCGCTTTGGCCGTGAACTTCAACACGATCCACGCCGTCCGGAAGGGCAAGACGGTCCGCTCTGCCGAGGAACAGACCCCGATCACGCCGCTCGCGATCAGCCAGTTCCTGGCGCGGGGTCCCCAGGGTCGTAGCCGCATCAGCCTGACCCAGGACCCAACGGCGGGCCTGCACTATGCGGGCGAACTAGTCGTCGCCTTCATCGAGCGGGCCGGAGGCAGCGTTAAGGGCAAGATCTCCACCGGAGCCGTGCCCGAGGGGTCGGAGCCGGTCTACGTTCACCGCCAATCCCGCGCCCTCTCAAAGATCCTTGCCGGGATGCTCCTGGGCTCGAACAACTACATCGCCAACCAAGTCTTCCTGGAGATCGGTGGGCGTCGCCTGGGCGGGCCGGTCAGCCTCGAGAAGTCGCTCCAGGTCGCGAACGAGATGCTCGCCAGGCATGGCCTCGCCGAGTCCATTCACCTCGAGGAAGGCTCTGGCATCAGCCGCGGCAACCGCTTCACGGCCCGCCGGCTTGCCCAGTTGCTGCACCTCTTCGAGCCCCATGCCGCCCTGCTGCGCAGCGGCGACGGTGCCCTCTCCAAGACCGGCACCTTCTCCGGCGTCCGCACCTTGGCGGGCTATGCCGACACGTCGAAGCACGGGCGCGTGCGCTTCGTGATTGCGCTCGGGGGCAATGACGGTGGGATGCGCTTCCGGCTCCTCGATGCCATCCGGTCCGAGCTGTAGCCGCAGGTATAGTCCCGGCTAGCTCTTGCCATCGCATCGCGGCGCGGCTGCCCTGCGCCGAGCTCTGGGCCTGCGCCGCCCTACTGGATCCGCGTCGGCTGCGGCCGGCACTGCCTGCGAAGCAAGGAGAAAAGGGAGCAGGACCGCAGCGAAGGCACGCGGATGCGAGTAGTTGATGCCATGGGCTGCACCGGGGATGACGGCAAGGCTGCCGCGGGGCAGGAGGCCTGCAATTCTCGTCACGAAGGCATAGGGGACGATGTAATCCCGCGTGCCCCACACCACGAGGGTCGGCTGCGTGATCCGGCGCAGCTTCTCCCCGATCTGGTTGCCGATCATGCTGCGCAAGGTCACGACGTAGCGTCGGAGCCCGCCACGGGCGTAGTCGGTGAGAGCCACCCAGGCGAGCGAGCAGCGCTCGAATGGCGCGATCGCGAAGAAGCCCGCGATCTGCCGGACGATGCCGCGTGCTTCCGGATCCGGTGTGGGCCCTTGCAGCACGAGGCGTTCGACACAACCCGGATGAGCGAGCGCCAGTTCGACCAGCACCTCGCATCCAAGCGAGTTGCCGACAAAGGCCGCGCGCTCCACCCCGACGGCCCGCATCCAGGCAGCCAGTGCGTCGGCCAGTTCGCGAACCGTGAGCACATGGTCGGGTTTGCCGCTTAGTCCGAAGCCAGGCAGGTCGGGCGCATAGACGCGGACATGAGGAGCGAGATGCTTCGCGAGCGGGATCATATAGCGGCTGGACATCCCAAGACCGTGGACCAGGATCACGGGCAGGCGGTTGCCGGGCACCGGATCCAGCGAGACCCGCGCCTGCATCGTCACTCCCGCGACACGGGTGCGCCACACGCCGAGGTGTCCGAGGCGCGCGCTGCGCTTCCGGTCGGTACGCCGCCGGGCGATGGCCCTGGCAAGGGCCAATCCCGTCAGGAGCCCGGCGCCAGTCACCGCCATCCATCGTAGGGACACACCGATCTCCCCGCCTCCGCCGCATCGGCTTCCCAACACAATGTCGAGAAAAAGACGGCTCCACGAAACACAACTGCTCACGAGATCGTTTCGTCCCAAGCTCCCATCACGACGACCGGACCATGGAACTGCGCCAGCCAAAACCTGTTGAGACGGCTGCGAACCAGGTCTTCCTGCTCGGCTCCGCAATCCGCCATGTCGGCCGAATCGAACGGTCTGTTCTGATCATCGGTCTCCTGCTCACGAGCCTCGTGTGGGGCTTCGTCGAACTGGCCGGTGAGGTTGTTGAGGGCGGAACGGAAGCGTTGGATCGAGCCCTGCTGCTCGCCTTGCGTGATCCTGATAACCATCTCCGGCCACGAGGGCCTGCCTGGCTGGAGGAAATGATGCGTGACTTCACGGCTCTGGGCGGGGTCGGTGTCCTCACGCTCCTGACGATTGTGGCCGCCGGTTATCTGCTGCTTACGGGCAAGAAGCGGGCAGCCCTCGATGTCGTTTTGTCCATCACAGGCGGGATCGTGCTTAGCAGCCTTATCAAGGCGGGCTTCGACCGGCCCAGGCCCGACCTCGTTCCGTACGGTTCCCGGGTCTACACCGCCAGCTTTCCAAGCGGCCATTCGATGATGGCGGCGGTGGTGTACCTCACGCTGGGCGCCCTCTTCGCCCGGCTTCGCGCAAGCGTGCGGGTCAAGGCCTTCGTGCTCTCGTTCTCGGTGCTTCTCACCATCCTGGTCGGCATTAGCCGCGTTTACCTTGGTGTGCACTGGCCGACCGACGTCCTCGGCGGGTGGGCCATGGGGGCAGCCTGGGCTCTCCTGTGCTGGCTGATCACGCTCTGGCTCCAGAGCCGCGGTGAGGTCGAAGGCGAGGACAGGCTGGTGTCGGCCTGACCTGGCGGGAGTCGCCCACTGTCTAACTGTCGAGGATTGCTGAAATTTGACCAGGCGCGGAGCCTAAAGCGGGAAGGAGCGGATGCGTGACCCATGCCTGGAGATGATGCTGAAACCTGGTCGGCGGACACCCTTCTGACGAAGGAGGAGGCTCAGGGCATCGTCGCCGAGGGCGCCCGCCGCTACTTCGAGAGCCGCCGTGCCCGGGTGGACGAGTTCGTCGATCGGCACTTCTCCTTGTCCGGCTCCCTTTCCATGCACCGCAAGGCCATCGGCTGGGACATGCTGAAGGCTCCTGCCAACATTGCCCTGGCCGTTCCCCAGATTGCGACGAAGCTCGCCGCAGCCGGGGCGAAGGCAATGGGCGCCGACAGGGCGTCAGCCTATCTCGCGTCACGCAAACTGGTCTTTGAGACTGAGGTCGGGAACGAGATCGAGTGGCTCATCATCACGGACCTGCTGGAACTCCCGTTCCGCCAAGGCGAGCGGGTGTCCCTGAACGATGCGCTCGCTGATACCATCATGTCGGCTCCGGAGGTGGAGGAGCGCCTGAGCAGGGCGCTCGTGCAGATTGGGAAGCACAGCGACGACCCTACCTTCCGCGAGCGCCTCGAGGACACGATTGAGACCTACGCCGGGACGCGGGTGGCGGCGGCCGAGATTACGACGTCCTTGCTGACAGTCGGAGCAGGCGCGCTTGCCGTGAAGCAGGTCACCCCCGGCGTCATGTCCCTCGGACCAGCCCTTGCCGCCGCGCTCACCCAGAACGCTGCTGTTGCCTCGTTCCCATTGGGCGCGAGCGCGGGAAGCCTCTGGTACGGCTTCTTCCCGGCTGCCACCTCCTCTCTCCTCGTTGGCGGGATCACCGGGGGCTTGCTGGTCCTAACCTCCGTTGCCTCGGCCTTTGCGGGCATCATCGCAGACCCGGTTCAGAAGAGGCTCGGTCTTCATCAGCGGCGGCTCCAACGTCTGATCGACGCTGTCGAGAAGCAGTGGAACTCCGAGCACCAAGACGCGGAGTTCGTCGCGCACGATCCTTACGTCGCCCGTCTCATGGACGTGTTCGACGTGCTCAGTGCCGCTTACCGGGTCGCGAGAGCTTAGCGACTAATGGCCGGCGTGCGGAGCGCCACATGGCGTAAGTCAGCGGAAAGGGGCGATACGCCGTTGCATACTAGCTCGGCGTCAGCAGCTATTAGCTCGAATGGGTCGTGCTGGTCCCGGTAAGGAGTGCCGGGGCGGTCTGGGCATCGGCAATCTGCATTCCCAGCGACCTTGCAGCCTCAGCGAATCCTGCGACCAGAGCCGCATTGTCGGGGGCGAGCGTTCCGTCCGGCAGGTATAGATTGTTCTCAAAGCCAACCCGCACGTGCCCGCCCAAGCATGCGGCAGTGACAGCGCAGGCGGCCTCCCGGCGTCCGAACGCACAGAGTGCCCAGGGCAGGGCAAGCCTCCATTCCGCAAGGAATGAGAGGAGGTCCGCAGGGTTTGATTGCTGACCTTGTGTGTACCGTCCGAGCACGAACAGCACGCTTGCCCCGTGTGCAGGGAGCACTCCCCGGGCGATAAGGTCCTGGAACCGACGGACATCCTCAGCATCGTACAGAATATGCTGCACGAGCACGTCGCGCTTGGCCTGCTCCTGAAAGAAGACTGAGGCGGCTGTCTCCGCATCGGTATCGGGAACAAGCTCCCGAACTGCGGCGGAGAACGCTTCCGGCCTAAGCTCCCTCATGGCCGCCATCTGCTGCCCGGGCTCGTAGATGCCGACTGCCTCGGTGGTGACCTGGATCAGGATGCTGTTGCCGGCCTCCTGCTGCACAGCAGCGATTGCTGCACGATAGAGATCTGGGTCGATAGAGTGCCGGCCCTCACGGTCGCGCACGTGGAGATGGATCATGGCCGCGCCTGCATCCCGGCAACGGGCAGCCTCCCGCCCGATTTCATGGGGGTGAGCGGGATCGCAGGATGGTCGCTCTTTCCGCGCCGGGCGCCATTCGGGGCGACAGTGACAACAACGGAGTGGCTCATTGATCCCCCGCCACTTCGATCCGAGACTTGAGCATATCGAGGAGCGCCCGGTCTCGCCGCTCCTCCAGCTCTCGAATTGAGCGTCCCCCAGCTTCCTCTGCCACGCCCTCGATGATCTTTGCCTGTACCTCAGGGGTCAGTGCTGGAGTGCCGAGCGACTCCCAACGCCTGACTTGGCTTGCCCCAAGATGCGACAGATAATGCTCAATGCCGCCTGCGCCCCCACCAAGATGATAGGTCATGTGGGGGCCCATGACGGCCCAGCGCAGGCCGGGACCATTGCAAAGCGCTGCATCGATATCAGCCACGCTGGCAACCCCTTGCTCGACAAGGAACACGGCCTCGCGGTAGAGCGCGGAAGCAAGACGGTTAGCAATGTGGCCTGGCATCTCCCGCCGCAGGATCACGGGCCGGCGGCCAAGAGCCCGATAAAACTCCGCAGCGCGCCCAACGACCTCCGAATCGTCTCCGACGAGTTCAACCAAAGGGACGAGGTGTGGCGGGTTAAAGGGGTGGGCAACAATGAAGCGGTGGGGATGCTTGCAATCAGCCACGATGCTGCTGCGCAAGAGGGCTGAGGTGCTGCTCGCGACGATGGCATCGTCTGATGTCAGCGCCTCGATCTCCGCCAGCATCGTGCGCTTCAAACTTTCGTTTTCCGGCGCGTTCTCCTGCACGAAGTCAGCCGCGCGCACGGCATCTTCGAGGTCGGGGGTGAATCGGAGGCCTCCTTTGCCATGGATCCCAAGTTCGGCGAGTTGCGCACGAGCATGGTCCACAAAGGTGCGCAGACGATCCTCGGCCCCTGGGCTCGGGTCGTAAGCCGCAACATCGAAGCTGTGGGCGGTGAAGAGTGCCGCCCAGCTTGCTCCGACCGTCCCGCAACCCACGACAGCAACATTCTTGATTGGCTTCACATGATGCTCCAGAACTGAGCTGCATCATCGCGCTCGACTCGAGGCACACCGCATGTAGCCGCCTCGAACGAGTTATCGTGGGTGCACTTAGCTATTCAGTAGGCTTAAGTCCGATTGCCTTGCTGAGATCGGCCCATTTACGCATCTCGCTCTCGATGAGACGACTGGCCTCCTCGGGCGTGCCGGGCTTTGGTGTGACGCCCTGGACTCGCATGGTCTCAATGGCCTTGGGGCTTTGCAAGGCTTTAACGATTTCCTGATTGAGCTTTGCGAGAACCGGCTCTGGCGTTCCCGCCGGTGCCAGGACGCCAAACCAAGATCCGACCTCAAAGTCTGCGAGGCCCTGCGAGATCGCAGTTGGCACGCCGGGCATGAACTCCGAAGGCTCCCGGCTGGTGACAGCGAGGGCTCGCAACGCTCCCCCTTGCACATGCGGGAGGACAGAGGGAATGGTGTCGAACATGACCTGAACATGGCCGCCGATCATGTCGGTCATGGCGGGCCCGCTGCCACGATACGCAACATGGACAAGGTTCGTGCCGGCCTTTGCATTAAACATCTCACCGGCAAGGTGCTGCGGCGAGCCAGCGCCTGATGAGGCGTAGCTGATCTTGCCGGGCTGCGCTTTCACCAAAGCGATCAGCTCCGGAATTGATTTCGCTTGAACCGAGGGATGCACGACCAGCGCAAGACCAACGTTTCCGGCCAGCGTTACAGGTGTGAAGTTCTTCTGGAGATCAAATCCAGGTTTGGCTTGCAGGCTCATGTTGATCGAGTGGCTGGTCAGGGCACCCATCAGGAGCGTGTATCCGTCAGGGGCCGCTCTGGCGACACCAGCTGCTCCAACGCTTCCGGCCGCGCCAGCTCGATTCTCCACCACCACACGCTGGCCGATGGAGTTCGACAGCTCTTCGGCAATGACGCGGCCAATGATGTCGGTCGCACCGCCGGGGGCATAGGGGACCACAAGCGTAATCGGACGCGTGGGATAGGCCTCCTGCGCGATGGCATTTCCGGAACTCGCCGAGAGAAGTGCGGCCAAGCTCAGCAGTACAGCGCGACGAAGCATACGGCGTTCCTCCATATTTGACCCTAAGGTGCCCTCGCTGATTGGCGGAAGTCAAAGATCCTTTCTTGCTCGCTTGCTCCAGGAGGCCCAATTCCGTCCGCCAGTTTCCGCTACGCGATCAACGGCGTATCGACAGGGGTACAAGACGGTGGTACAAACGGCACCAGTGGGTATTTCGTAAGCTCTTGTTTTCGTTGATGTTCGTCAATTGAGGGCCCAATCCTCTCCGGGGCACTCAACCTAAGCTAACGTCCTGATTCCTCTGCTGTGTCGTATGGTGGTCCAAAGGCGATCAGCCTGGTGCTACACCGGGTAGCTACACGGCAACATGTGTTGCCGGAAAAGCGGGGACCACTCCAACCTCAAAACGTAAGTCGCTTGTCGAACCTCAACGACCGAGGCCACGTTAACCTCGTGGTTCAGGTCAGGAGCTAGGCCATGATGACACTCATCAAAGCTGCGCCCGCTGTTCTCCTCGTACTTGGGCTCGCCAGTGCACCATCATCGGCAAGCAGCGTACACCAGGAGGCATTCGTGCGGCTTTCAGCAGCCGAGAGGGTCTCTCTCAAGGTGCAACGCACGAAAGTATGGCTGAAGGCTAAGAAGACCCAGACGACCCGCTGGATGGGACGCCAAAAACAGAACCTCAAGCGCGCCATCGACTGAATGCCGCATCCTCCGGGCAGGCTCGTGCAGGAGAACGACATGATTATGGCTGCCAAGCAGGATCGAATTGCCGATTAACTCCTGCGCGTCAGCACAGGTAGAATCGGGCCCGCAATCGACGATTACACCATACCCCGCAGGAGGACCTATGCCCTTCGCAAGCCGAGATGCTCTGGTCGTAGCGGAGCTTCTCAGGAGCGCGGCCAGGACGGAAGTCCTTCCCCGCTTCCGGAATCTCTCCGAGGGAGCGATCCGGCAGAAAACATCGGCGCACGACCTTGTCACGGATGCTGACGAGGCCGCCGAGCGGATGATCGAGGCTGGCCTTCTCCAGGCCTTCCCTGGTGCTCTCGTCGTCGGAGAGGAGGCGGTGAGCCGCGATCCTGACCTGCTGAACGGCCTTGGCGAGGCGGATCTGGCCTTCATCCTCGACCCCGTCGATGGGACGCTCAACTTCGCGTCGGGTCTGCCGCTGTTCGGGGTCATGGCTGCCGTACTGAGACGAGGCGAGGTGATCTGCGGGATCATCCTTGACCCCATGGTAGACGACTGGGCGATGGCACTCCGGGGCGAGGGAGCTTGGATCCAGCATCCCGACGGGCGCACCCAGCCTCTGCGCGTAACCTCTCCCGCTCCACTCTCTGAGCTTACCGGGAACGTGTCGTGGCGCTACCTGCCTCAGGATCTTCGGCGTGTGGTGCCATCGAACTTCTGGAAGTTCGTCATGACGCCGGACTTCAGGTGCGCCGCTCACACCTACCGGCTCATTGCCTCAGGGCGTCTCCACTTTGCCTTCTCGTCCAGCGTGATGCCCTGGGATCACGCGGCGGGCTGGCTGATCCACCGCGAGGCTGGAGGCTACACAGCCCACTTTGACGGCTCGCCTTATCGCCCCGTCAACCGAAGCGGTGGCCTGATCAGCGCCCCAGATCAGGAGACGTGGCGTGTTGTCCGGGACGCGCTACTGGATGGGGCACCTTCCCGCCGCTGAGGAGTTGATGGCTGCCAGCACCTCTCGCCTCGTCCTGAGGAGAGCCGAGGGGGAGCACAACTTGCTCAGGAACCATATCATTGCGGGGCAGGATACCCGGACCAAGTGGCGGGACCGAGATCTCAGTAAGCGGCTTTACACCTTCCTGCGTTCGCCCCAGAGCATGAAGAGGCCGCTTCCTGCGATGATCGCTGCCCCAAGCCACGTCCAATAATCCGGCACCTGACCAAATACCATGAAGCCCAACAGGGTCGCGCCGATGAGCTGCGCATAGTTGAGCGGGGCTACAACAGGTGCCGGAGCAAGCTCGAAGGCGCGCACCAGGAAATAGTGCCCGAACCCTCCAAAGAAGCCCAAGCCAGCGAACACCACAGCGTCCCAGAGGCTGACAGGGGTCTGCCAGATAAACGGCAGCGGAAGGCTCGTGAGCACAAAGCCTGCGAGCGCGATGTAGGTGATCGAGGTTTCTGCTGGATCGTGAGCAGCGAGCTTGCGGGTCATGAGCTGGTAGAGTGCAGCCGCGAAGGCCCCGCCAAAGATCAGAAGGGCTCCCTCATAGTTCGGGTCGAGCCCCGGCCTAACCACCACAAGCGCGCCGATGAAGCCGATGCCGATAGCGAGCCATCGGTTGAGCCCCACAGCCTCCTTCAGCACCAGAGGCGACAAGGCCGTGACGATCAGCGGACCCGTGAAGCTGATGGCGGTTGCCGTCGGCAACATCACAGAGGCGAGCCCCGCGATAAAAACCAACGTGGACACGCACAGGAGAGTGGACCGCACCAGCTGCAGGATCGGCTGTGACGACGCGAACAGGTGCAGACCCCGACGCGGAGCAAAGGCGATCAGCATGAAGAGGAAGTGCCCGGCATACCGTGCCCAGGTGATCTCCATCACGGGATAGGTCTGCGAGAGATACTTTGTGGAGGCGTTCAGGAGGGGCAGCAAGACTGCCGCGAGCAGCATGAACAGCACGGCGCGTCTGACATCGTCGCGAGGACGGGCCGCGCTGATGCTTCCGGCCCGAGACCATGAACGGCTTGGAGCCAGTGCGGCAGACTGAGAACTCACGACTCTTCAACTCCTAGAGGGCAACCGCCCTGATGCACTATGGAGCGTGCTTGCACTGCATGACAGCTCTCTACACACGGCGCAGGCATGCGAAAAAAGCATGGAACTGGGGGTGCTTTGTTAAGCAATAGGCCCTTTCTGGACCTCGCTCCGGGCGCTCGACCCGCCAATGTCCAAGCTGGGAAGAGCGGAGTTCGGCTTGAAGAGGCTGATGGCACGAGCCGCGACGGTCCACGCAAGTAGCGGAGCATCCTTGCCTGTCATGGGCTCGGCTTCCTCGCACGCCTGAAGCAGCTCCTTCCAAAGCTGGACCTCAGGGTCTCTAATGCCTGTTCTGCGCTCACGTCAGCGGAGAGGCTCTCTGAGATCCTGGCTGGTCGTAGCTGCTCTGACCCTCCTCATGAGCCTTGGCGCGCCAGCCCGCGCACAGGATCCGCTGCTGGAGGAGACGGTGGGCTTCACAGGAGGCGCTGGTTGGTTCGGCATATGGACGGGGGAGATCAACGCAGTGCCGAGATGTGCCTTCGCGGTCATGCAGCTAGTGGGGAAAATATGTATGACAGCCCGGCTGTAAACTGGAGCACGCTACGACGCATCGATGATCTTCGCACCTCCGAGCCAGTCGAGAATGGCTTCTAAGCTCGGAAACTTGTGCTCCGGCTCGGTGAACGGCTTCGGCATACCTCCTGAGGGGTATTCCTCCAGCAGTTCGGCCCTCCAGGTTGTGGCTCTCTCGCCATTCCGGACCACCCCACCCATGAGGGCACCATCCTGGTGAAGGTCATAGCTGCCAGGAGCGAGCTTGGAGAGCGTGTAGGTCATGGAGGTCCTGAGGAGCGGCGGATGATCGTGGGTGCGCCGGGATCCACTACTCGCCAGAATGGGACTGACCCAGCCGTCTCCCTGTCGCACCACAAGGCAAGCTCGCAGGGGATCACGCTGGCAGAGCTTCTTTCACTGAAGTTTTAGGGTAAGCTCTCCACACCCAAGCTTCATAACAGGATGTGACTGGATGGGCGTCCCTGTCACTGCAACCGAAGTGGACCTCCTGGCCGAGCTCCAAGAACTCCACCGCGAGTGCCACCGGCTGAACCGCAAGATCGAGCTGGCTGTCCTGCGCCAAAGGTTCAGCTCTGATCCCGAGGAGGTGCGACGAGGGGCTGCCGAGGAGCAAAAATGGCTCCAGGAGCTCGATCATAGAATGACTCGCCTTCGCGCTGTCGAGAGCCACCTCAAGCGGGTTGAGGAAGGGGTTCCGACGGTGCTGCACTGACCCTCTAAGTCTCAGAGGCCGCTCGATCCTTCAGGCGTGTCGGAGCCAACCAACACGTCCGATGCTGCCCAGAGCTTTAGCGGGAGCCTGAGCCGACTTAGCCACGATACGGCTCTGGCGGTTGTGGATTGTTTGAGGGGTTCGTATCGTGCTTTGAGAGGCGCGTGATCAAGCGACCGCCAACCAGTGACTGCAGATCGGCCTCCAGAGCATCGGCCTCGTCTTTCAAGTAGACTTCTCTGCCTTTGATATGCAGCGCAAACGACTTGAGGTGCTTGGCCTTCTTGACCGGATCCTCAAGCGTCGCCTTTGTCCAAGCATAGAGCGGATAGCTTTCCACCCCGTGCTGTTCAGCTTCGGCGACATAGTCCGCAAAGGCATCATACTGGCACTTCATCGTTGCGCTATGCTTCGCCAGGATCTCGGAGAGGGGCGCAAGCGCCGCGTCGTTGGGGCTGCTCCGTGCGACCTCGACCAGCTCGTCAGGCAGATAGATCCGCAACTGGTACTGCCATTGATCGTTCATAATTCTGCTCACGTGGGATGGACAAGATGTGAGACCCTGAGCACCTTCGACATCGTCGTTGTACTGAGTAAGGCGGGGGCGGTCCCGCCTTGCCTGATCGTTAATGATCGATGATCGTGCGACTATGCCGCTTTCCTGTTGACGCGAGCCTCGGCGAGCTGTGTGAGAAGCTGATCGGTCTTCTTCTCCTCCTGCAGGTTCTGATCGAGGAGCTGCTCAGCTTCTCTCATGCCTAATTCCTGGGCCCAAGTCTTGAGAGTGCCATAGCGGACAATTTCGTAGTGCTCGACCGCTTGGGCGGCGGCAAGGATGCCTGCATCAGCAGCCTCGCTATCGCCGAAGTCCTCGATGATGCTCTCACCCTCTTCCAGGATGCCGTTGATGGCCTCACAGGTGACGCCCCGGGCTGGTTTGCCCAGCAGCTCGAACACCTGCTCCAGCCGCTCGATCTGGCCCTCTGTTTCGGAACGATGCGTGACGAAGGCTTGGCGAAGCTCCTCGGCTTCAGCGGCCTTCTCCATGGTCTTCAGGTTCCGCAAGATTTTCTTCTCAGCGTAGTAGATATCCTTGAGGGTGTGCAGGAAGAGGTCGTCCAGCGTCTTCTGCTTGGCAGGCATTGCGAAACTCCTTTGGTCCTGGGGGAGAGCGGACTCAACGACACACGCAATTCAATGTTCCTCGCAGAAGGCGATGGGCGATACCTACTGGCTTAAGCAGCACCATTGTAGCAGGTTCAAGCTTCCTACTTCCCGAGCGGCGAAAACATCCGGTGATCAGGAATCAAAACTTGGCCATAAGATTTCGTTAACCATAGCTTTCGCAGGTTGGGTCATGTGAGTCGGGAACGCGCATGATGAGCCAGCCTCCGAACAATTGCAGAGACCCTCGTCTCAACGCCACCATCCAGGGCAGACTTGGGCGAAGGCTTCGTGCTGTCTATCGCGGGTTCACCCGCGAGCCCGTGCCGCTGGAACAGATAGAGCTGTTGCTTGCCTTGCGCCGTGCAGAACGAGAACGACATCATGAGAGCATCAGGGGCCACGACTGAGTGAGAAATCTTGGTGGCCATCCCATTCAGGAGGGCGCCGTACATCCGAAGATCAAGGAGGGGAAAACGCTGGTTTGATCAGTGCGATTGATCTCGTCGCCTTGCCCTCTCCTGCAGTTGCTTGCTTCCCGTTGTCGAAGCGGTCACCCGGGTCCGCTTGAGGGCTGCTTTTAGGCTCCCTTGCTTCCCCGTAAGCCCGAGGCGGTGAGCCTTCCCGATGACAGCGTTGCGGGTGACACCCCGCCCGAGCCTCTCGGCAATGGTGCGCGCCGTCTCGCCTGAGAGCCAGAGGCGTTTCAGCAGCTCCATTCGTGGCCCATTCCACTCCGTGCTCATGCAATTCTCCTGTCCTGATCTGGTCCTACGGGAGGGTCTCAGGGCGGCATTCAATCTGTTGGCTCGATCTCCGGCTTGGACCAAAACCAGCTCTGGATTTTAGCGAACAGAGGAGTGTCAGGAACGGATGTGGGGCTGGTCGCTCGTGCTTGGATGGCTTCCATTCGGCTCTTCACCGCGTCCTCTGAGAACGGATCAGCCTGCCGCCCAATCGCCAATGCGCCGTCAAGCAGTCTAAGACGCTCGTCAAAGCTCATCCAGCGCACCATCCGAGCCGCAATGAAAGCCGCCCGTGCGTTCTCGACGACCCGCGTATCTGCGCAAGCCAGTCGCGTGACATAGGGGAGGAGGCGCTGGCGCTCGTCATCACTGGCCTCGTCATTGATCAGCACGGCGAAGCGGCAGATCGGACGTGAGAAGCACTCGGGCATGTCGTCAGCCGTGCGGATCGGTTTGTAATCAAATCCGGCTGCCACAAGGGCTGCTTCGTTGATGCAGGTGCCGCCGTCCTTGCCCGGGAACGGGTGAGAGCCTGCCTTCAGCTTCCAGTTCAGGAGGTGGTCAAAACCTTCCATGGTGGCCATCCTTGTGGCTCACCCCCACACAAGGAATGGTGATCCCCCCGACCCATCCCTGTCAATGAAGCTTATAGCCAAGCTTTCTCTGGTGTGACGACTTGCCTTGCTCCATCCTGATCGCTGAGTCTTGTGTAAAGATCAGCCCGTTTTATAGGCTCGTCTCCACAGCACACGAAACATCGTGGAGCGATCCTCACCTCAGCACTGAGTGCCTGACGCACACGGGACAATGCCGCCCCGTGAAGGAGAGGGATTCGCTTCAAGGAGGGCCGATGGCAGACACGAGCGTGACCTGGACTGACGAGCGTCTTGAGCTCCTGAAGAAGCTCTGGAGTGAGGGCCTGAGCGCAAGTCAGATAGCAGCGGAGATAGGTGGGGGCATGACCCGCAACGCAGTGCTCGGCAAGAGCCATCGCCTAGGGCTCGTCCGCAATACTTCATCTGGCACGAGCGCACCTCGCTCACGCAAAGAGAGCCCTGCCCCCGGCAAGATTCCGACACCGAGGCCCTCTGTACGGCATGGACTAACGCCAATGATCAGCACAGCGAGCCAACCACCCAGTGAGCAGGCCGGGACAGCCTCACTTCCCGTGGAAATAACCTCCCCTCCGCAGGAGGGCCTCACGATTATGGATCTGCGCGAAGGCATGTGCCGCTGGCCGCTCGGGGATCCAACCCGCCCCGAGTTTCGCTATTGCGGGGCACATGGCATCGCGGGTCTACCCTATTGTTCTCACCACGCGCAAATCGCCTACCTGCCCACTGCCGAACGCAAGCGACTGCGCGCCTAAGCCAACGGTGAGATCGGCGGAGGCATGAGTAGTGCCGGACAGGGCCTACTCTTGACAGAACTTAGGTTGAGCCAAGGTTCTCGCTAGCCTTTCCCGGATCGTTTTGTAGAGGGTCGTCAGCTCATCTGCGGAGATGCCATCGCTCTCACCCATGAACCCGATGATAGGCTCAGCCAGCAGTCCATCGAGCGGGGGGGCGCCTTCAATCAATGTCTCCTCCTCCCCGCACTATGTTTGCAGGCAGCGGTGACCGTGGGATGACGAAGTGAGGACGAACGTCCAGCAGCTGCGGGCTGCTCTGGCCCCTGAAGGAGCTTACTGAGACATGGGACGGCGTCTATCGTTGCTCCTCTTTCCTGCGCTCGTTGCGGGAGCAGGTCTCCTCATTGGCTCCTTAACCGTGCCTGGAGGGTGGTATGCGCAACTCGCCAAACCCTCGTACAACCCACCAGGGTGGCTGTTCGCGCCGGTCTGGACGGTCCTATACATCCTGATCGCCATCGCTGGATGGCAGGTCTATCAGCGGGATTCCTCCGGTATGCCGATGAGGCTCTGGTGGATGCAGCTCGGTCTCAACTTTCTCTGGACGCCAACCTTTTTTTCCGCTCACCAGATTGGCCTCGCACTGCTCATCATTCTAGCTCTCCTTGCCATCATCCTTGGCTTCATCGCCTCATCACTCAGGCAGAATCGCCTCGCAGCATGGCTCTTTGCCCCTTACGCTGTTTGGGTCGCCTTCGCCTCACTACTGAATGCTTCAATTCTGGTCCTGAACTGAGATTGCGATAGGGATGGCGGGAACAAAATGCCTACCCATAGTCAGCCCCATTTGCGGAGAGGGCAGGCTGCTCGGTGCGTCCTGAGGGGAGCACAACAATCGTGCTCTGCCTCCCTTATGGACGCGGCGCCCCAGATGGTGGAGCAACTGGCCCCGGACTGCTCCCGGAAGCCGGTGGGGTGGCGAGGTGTTGGCGTGCTCCAGCCAGCTGAGCCTGAGCATCAGCAAGCTCCTGACGTGTCGCCTGGAGCCGCCCCTCTAGCTCAGCGACCTCCCTGTTGCGGGCAGCAAGGTCCTCCGTTGCTCTTGCGAGCTGTGCCTGCAGATCCGTCTGCTGCTGTGAGGCTTGGGTTTGGAGCTGCGCCTGCTCCCGGGCAAGCCGATCCCGCTCAGCACGGGCATTCGTCTGCTCGGTTTGAGCTGCAGCCTGTGCCTCTCGGGCCTGCTGCAGGCGGCGTTCAAGCTCTGCCAGCTCCGTGGTCCTCGTGGATGTCTCCTGTGTGACGCGGCTCAGGCTCTCCCGCGCACTGGCAGCCTCCCGGCGAGCTTCTTCGAGCTGGCGACCGACATCGGCGAGTTCCCGGGTTCGGGCCAGGACGGTCTGCTCCCCATCCGCGATCTCCTGCTGAAGTGCGGTGAGACGCTGCTCCGCCTCAGGCAGCTGTTTCTGGAGCGCGGAAAGCCGCTGGTTCTGGGCCTCAACACTCCGCCCCAATTCATTAGCTCGCTGCTCGGCAGCCTGCATGGCTTGTTGCGCCGCGCTCAGTTGCGCCTGGGCCTGCTCACGGGCTTGAGTCATTTGGGCGAGCTGCTGTTCGGTGCCCTGGAAATTCTGCCGGAGCGTGCTCAGCTGGGCCTGAAGCTGATCCCGCGCCTGTGTGGCTTGCGTCACCTGCTCCTGAGCTCGCGTCACCTGGGCCTGGAGCTCACCTTGCTGGCGACTCATCTGCGCCTGCAAGTCGCTCTGCTGCTGTTCGAGAGTCCTTTGCTCCGCCGTCAGTTGGTCCCGGGTCGAGGTCAGCGAGGCAACCCCTTCCTGAAGTTGGCTCTGCTCCTGCGTGAGACGCTCCCGCTCCGCACGTAAGCTGGCCAGCTCTGTCTGAGTTGTAGTTTGCCCCTCACGCGCCTGCTGGAGGCGTCGCTCCGCTTCAGCGAGCTCCGACGTTTTAGATGAGAGCTCCTGTGTGACGCGGCTGACGCTCTCGCGTGCCACAGCCTCCTGTCGGCGCGCCTCCTCCAGCCGACGACCCACATCAGCGGCCTCGCGGGTCCGTGCGGCAACCGACTGCTCTCCTGTTGCAATCTCCTCCCTGACAGCAGCTAAACGCTGCTCGGCCTGGGGGATCGCACCTTGGAGTTCCGCGAGTCGTTGCGACAGTGCCGTAACGTTGCGGTTGAGTTCTGCAGCACGCTGCTCCACGGCCTGCAGCTGTGAACCGCGCCTGGTTTCCCGGAGGCAGGTTGGCTTGGGTCACGCGGCCACAGATAAGGTCTCCCTCTGCTCGTAGTAGCGCGCCTCTGCCTCGGCGGGTG
>JAESFH010000259.1_pt1 | contig 23705 bp, 18 predicted proteins | sample 9269381 | NCBI WGS metagenome assembly JAESFH01 (sample SAMN14504062, study PRJNA617094) | algae metagenome | isolation source: Aphanothece sp. CMT-3BRIN-NPC111 and co-occurring heterotrophs from well... | place: USA: Clark Mountains Wilderness, California | collected 2010-04-18
ACGTAGCGCCGCGTCGTGTCGAGATCCGCCTGCACGATCATGTCGGTCGCGTTCTCGGCCAGCAACCGATACCGCGCCTCGCTCTCCGCTACCGAAGCCTCGGCCCGCTTGCGCTCCGTGAGATCCTGCATGGCGCCGAGATAGCGGACGGGTTTGCCCGCCTGGTCCCGGAGCACATAACCCCGGTCGAGCACGTGGACGTAGGTCCCGTCGCCGCGCCGGAAGCGATATTCGTGCGACCATTGGTCCTCGCCCGCATCGAAGACCGACCGGACCTTGGCGAGGACGCGCTCCCGATCCTCCGGGTGGATGCGCGTGCGCCACCACTCGCCGGTCCGCTCGACCTCATCCGGGCGGTAGCGGAAGAGGGTCGCGGTGGTGTCGTTCCAGATCACCTCTCCCCGTTCGACATCGGCATCCCAGATCGCCTCGTTGATGGCTCGCGCGACAAGGCGGTAGCGCTCCTCGCTGGCGTGAAGCTTCTCCGCCTCCTGCTTCCGGCGCGTGATGTCCATGGTGACGCCGAGGAGGCTGCGGCGGCCATCGGAGCCAACCCGCAGCTCCGCCTTGTCCTCGATCCAGATCAGCGTCCGGTCAGGCTTGAGGAAGCGCAGCTCGACCGCATAGGGCGTCCCGTTCTCCAGCGTCTCCCGCAAGGCATCCCGATGACGCTCCCGGTCGTCGGGATGCACACAGGCATCGAACTCGCTGGTCGGACCCGTGCTCAAGCCGAGAAGGTCCTTCGCATTGCTCGACCAAGTCACGACGTCGCTGGCAAGATCCCATTCCCAAGCGGCAATGTCCGCGCTCCGTAGAGCCCGCAGAAGAAGATCGTCGCCCGCAGTCGCGGGTTCTCTTGTCAGCCCCCGAGCGTGCCCCACATTCCGCCCCCCGTAGATTTTACCGTTCAGGTTAGTCGATTTTCATCCGCCGTAGAGTTTATTCCGTTATCCCGGTGAATACTTCGTCGACTTTGGACTACTCGGACCATCGCGTCAGGCGCCGGGCGGGCGCGGGACGGCCCCGCCTCATCAGGACCCGGCCTCTGTCACGCCACGTCCGCTCCCCCCTCCCCGCCTACCCCGCGTGGGCCGGAGCCCGGCTGATCGCTCGCCGATGATCCGCGCGACTGACCGCCGGCAGAAGGCCACGCCTCCATGTGGATCGGCGCGCATAGGCCGAGGGCGCCCGGCCGGCCTGGCACCAGGCTCCGTTGCCTTGACAGGCTCCAGGGGCTCGTGAAACCCTTCCGCCCTTCATTTTCGCCGCGGATGCAGGCGAAACGACAAACCGCGGCGGCACGAACCGCCAAGGGATCGCAAAAGACGGAGGAAACCATGCTCAAACGCGCATTGCTCGCGGCTGCCGTATCGGTCACGGCGCTCGGCGCCCAAGCCGCCGACCTCAGGCTCATGACCGGCCCTCAGGGCGGCGTCTGGGTGCCGCTCGGCGGCCAGCTCAAGGATCTCTGGGAGAAGGCCGTTCCCGGCACCAACGTCCAGTCGCTCCCCGGCGCCGGCATCGCCAACGTGCGCGCCATCGAGGAGGGCAAGGCCGAGATCGGCTTCGGCAACTCGATCTCCACCGTGGACGGGCTCGCGGGCAACGCCCCGTTCCCGAAGCCGCACACCAAGATCTGCAACATCGCCTCGCTCTACCCGCAATACTTCCAGATGCTGGTGCCGGCCAATTCCGGGATCTCGAAGGTCACGGACCTGAAGGGCAAGTCGATCACGACGCAGCCCCGGGGCAACACGGGCGAGCTCATCACCGCGCAGCTCCTGAAAGCCTATGGGATGAGCTATTCCGACGTGAAGGTGAGCTACGTCTCCTATACGGACTCGGTGGAGCAGATGAAGGACGGCCATGCCCAGGCGTTCACGCTCGGCACCGCGATCCCCTCCGGCGCCGTGATGGACCTCGCCTCGTCGCAGGACATCAGGCTGCTCGACCTCACGGACAGCCTCGACGCGATGAAGAAGCAGAACCCGGGCTACACCCTCGTGACCGTCCCGAAGGGCACGTACCCGAAGCAGGACAAGGACGTGAAGGTGATCGGCTACGCCACGCACCTCGTTGCGTCCTGCGGCCTGCCCGAGGAGACGGTCTACCAGATGACCAAGGCGATCGCCGAGAACGTGCCTTCGCTCGCGGCCACGAGCCAGGCCCTGAAGGATCTCACGCCGAAGGACATGGCCGAGGATATCGGCGTTCCGTTCCACCCCGGCGCCGCGAAGTTCTACAAGGAGAAGGGCATCACGGTTCAGGCCAAGACCTCCTGACCGGATCGCCGTGAGACACGCCTCTTCCCGCACGCTGCGGGAGGAGGCGTTTTCACCATCACCTTCGACTGCTGCCGGATAGTCGCTCCGAGGACGCCCGCATGAGAATCGCGCTCACCCATGGCGGCCTTGTCCGCCTCGCCGCCGGATCGATCGGCGTCGCGATGGCGCTCTACCACATGTGGGTCATCGTCACCGGAACCCCGGAGGCGATCATCTTCCGCGGCACGCACCTGCTCTTCGCGCTGGTGCTCACCTTCCTGATCTTCCGCCGGGCCACCGGCAAGGTCGATCCGCTCCCCTCCGAGACCGGAGGCGGTACGATCGGCGATCCGCCGACCCTGTTCGACTATGCCTGCCTCGTGCTCGCGGCGGCGCCGATCCTCTACCTGTTCGCGAGCTACGACTACGTCGTCAACCGCATCTACTACGTCGACGACCTCACCTGGACCGACATGATCCTCGGCACGGTCCTGGTCGTGATGATCATGGAGGCGACGCGGCGTCTCATCGGCTGGGCCCTGCCGCTCACCGCGATCGTGTTCCTGGCCTACGGCCTTCTCTACGCCAAGGTCGAGCCCATGCGGCTCCTCGACCAGCTCTTCATGACCACGGAAGGCATCTTCGGGATGCCGCTCGGCGTCTCCGCGTCCTACGTGATGATCTTCGTGCTCTTCGGCGCCTTCATGGAGCGCACCGGCACCGGCCAGCTCTTCATGGACTTTGCCATGAGCCTCACGGGCCACACGGCAGGCGGGCCCGGCAAGGTCTCGGTGGTGAGCTCCAGCCTCTTCGGCACCATCTCGGGTTCGGCGGTCGCCAACGTGATGGTCGACGGGCCGATCTCGATTCCCCTGATGAAGCGCACCGGCTTCAAGCCGCATTTCGCGGCCGGAGTCGAGGCGGTGGCCTCGACGGGCGGGCAGATCATGCCGCCCATCATGGGCGCGGCCGCCTTCGTGATGGCGGAGTTCATGCAGGTCTCCTACGGCCAGGTGATCCTGTGGGCGCTGATCCCGGCGATCCTCTACTACCTCGCCTGTTTCGGCGCGGTGCATTTCGAGGCGAAGCGCCTCGGGCTTGCCGGCATCCCGCGCTCCCAGCTGCCGCGGCTCGGCACGACGCTTCGCGAGCGTGGGCACCTGTTCGTCCCCGTCATCATCATCCTCGCCGTGATGTATTCCGGCTACAGCGCGCCGATGGCCGCGCTCGCGGGGACGCTCGCGTGCTTCCCGGTCGCGGCCCTGCGGAAATCGACCCGCGTCCACGTGACCTGGCGCAACGCCGTCGACGCTCTCGTCGATGGGTCGCGCAACGCGCTGCCCGTGGCGCTCGCCTGCGCCTGTGCGGGCATCATCATCGGCGTGGTGTCGCTGACCGGCGCCGGCATCGTGTTCACACAGGTCGTCATCGGCCTGGCGCAGAACTCTCTCCTCGCCGCGCTGATCCTGTCGATGATGGCCGGCATCGTGCTCGGCATGGGCATGCCGACGACCCCCGCCTACATCATCATGACGGCGCTGCTGGTGCCGGCGATCATCAAGCTCGGCGTAGTGCCGCCTGCGGCCCACATGTTCGCGTTCTACTTCGCGATCCTGTCCGCGATCACCCCACCCGTTGCGCTCGCGACCTTCGCGGCGGCGGGGCTCGCCAAAGCCGATTTATGGAAGAGCGGCTGGGCCTCCGTGAAGATCGGCGCGGCCGGTTTCATCGTGCCGTTCATGTTCGTCTACGAGCCGGCGCTCTTGATGATCGGCGATTGGCCGTCGGTTCTGTCCGCGACCCTGACCGCGTCCATCGGTGCGCTCCTTCTCGCGGCAGGTCTGCACGGCTATCTCGTCAGCCACGCGCTGGTATGGGAGCGCGTGTTCCTTGTCGCCGCAGCCTTCTGCCTCATCAAGCCGGGCCTCGCCACGGATCTCGCAGGAGCCGCGCTCGCCGGCACCGTGATCGCGAGCCAATATCTGCGAGGCCGGAAGGCCATCACGGGCTTCGCCCTGAAGCAGCCGGAGACGCCGCAAAGCCCTTAAGCAGAGAGGCGTCATCACCCGCCCACTCTGCAGCGGCGGAGACCTCGCGGAGCCCATCACGCACCCGCGCGTCTCACGGGCGCCGGGAATCGCTTGACGGCGTGCCCGCGTGTGTTCGAAGTCGCGCACGCAACCTTGCGAGGTCCCGCGATGGCGCACGTCCCTTCCCTCTCCCGGCGCTCCTTCATGGCAGGCACGCTTGCGGCCGGCGCCACGCTGCGCCACGGGCCCGCGGGTGCGCAAGGGACCGAGCGGCGCGGCGGTGTGCTCGTGGTCGCGGCCGACACGGAGCCGCGCAATCTCAATCCCGCGCTCGTGGCCTCGAACGGTGTGTTCTACGTCGCGAGCAAGGTCATCGAGCCCCTGGCCGAAATGGCGCCGGGCGGAGGCCTGACGCCTCGGCTCGCCACGGCCTGGGAGGGATCTCCGGACGGACGCTCGATCCGCTTCACGCTCCGCGAAGGGGTCACCTGGCACGACGGCAAGCCCTTCTCCTCGGCCGATGTCGCCTTCTCGGCGCTGCAGCTCTGGAAGCCGCTGCAGAATCTGGGGCGCGTCGTGTTCAAGGATCTCGAAGCCGTCGAGACTCCGGATGCGAGGACGGCGATCTTCCGCTTCTCCGCTCCGACACCGTTCCAGCTCGTGCGCAACGCGCTGCCTGCGCTCACCTCCGTGGTACCGCGGCACCTGTACGAGGGCACCGACATCAACGCGAACCCGGCCAACACCAAGCTCGTGGGCACCGGGCCGTTCCGGTTCGTGGAGCATCGGCCCGGCGAGTTCTACCGGCTCGAGCGTAATCCGAACTACTGGGGGAGTGGACGGCCGCTTCTCGACGGCATCATCTATCAGGTGCTGCCCGACCGCGCCGCGATCGCGGCGGCGATCGAGACCGACCGGATCCAGCTCGCAGCCTTCTCGGCGGTGCCACTCGCGGATCTGGAGCGCATCGGAAAGGTGCCGGGCGTCAGGGTGATCCCGGAGGGCTACGAGGGCATCACCTACCAGCTCACCGTCGAGATCAACCACCGCCGCAAGGAGCTCGCCGATCCGCGCGTGCGCCGCGCCATCGCCCATGCGATCGACCGGCGCTTCGTGGTCGATGCGATCTTCCTCGGCTACGCCAAGGCCGCGACGGGGCCGATCCCGCAATTCGACCGGCAGTTCCATGCGCCCGACGTTGCGGCGCCCGCTTTCGATCCGAAGCGCGCCAACGCGCTCCTCGACGAGGCCGGCTATCCGCGCGGAGCCGGCGGCACGCGGTTCCAGCTACGCCTGCTGCCGGCCCCGTGGTTCGAGCAGACGCGCCAGTTCGGCGATTACCTGCGCCAGGCCCTGCGGGCGGTCGGGATCGACGCTCAGATCGTCAACAACGACGCCGCCGCCCACACGCGCGCGGTCTACACCGATCACGCTTTCGACCTCGCCATCGGCTCGCCGGTCTACCGCAACGATCCCGCGATCTCGACCACGATCCTCTACCAGGGCGGCCTGCCCGCTGGCGTGCCGTTCTCCAACCAGTACGGCTATGACAGCCCGGCCATGAACGCGATCATCGCGAAGGCGGCCGTTGCGGCGGACGATGCGGAGCGCACCCGACTTTATCGGGATTTCCAGCGCCTCGCCGCCGAGGACCTGCCGCTGATCCCCGTCGCCGAGTTCACCTTCGTGACGGTGGCCCGAGACCGGGTGCGCAACGTCGCCGACAACCCCCGCTGGGCGACCTCCCACTGGGCCGATACATGGCTGGCGTCGTAACGGCCAGAGGGCTGCGGCGCCGCTTCCCTCTCCCCTTGAGGGAGAGGGAAAAACCGGATTGGCGATGCGCCCCCTTCGCGTGATCCTGCGGCGCCTCGTGGCGGCGGTGCCGACGCTGCTTCTCGTCTCGCTCGGCGCCTTCCTGCTGCTGGAGAGCGCGCCCGGCGACGCGGCGGACGCGTATCTGGCCCAGACCGGGGGCGACGCGGGCTACGCGGCGGCCTTGCGCGAGCGTATGGGGCTGCAGGGCACCGTCCTCGACCGGCTCGCGCGCTTCTATGCGGCCCTGACCCAGGGCGACCTCGGCACCTCGGCGGTGTTCAACCGGCCTATCGTCACCGTCATCGTCGAGCGCCTGCCCACCACCCTGCTCCTCATGATGTCGGCGGTAGCCTTCGCGGCGCTGCTCGGCTCGGCACTGGGCCTCCTCGCCGGCTCCCGTCCGGGCGGCTGGCGCGACCATGCCGTCACGGTCGGGACGCTGGCGCTGCTCGCGATGCCGAATTTCTGGCTCGCCCTCGTCCTGATCCTGATCTTCGGGGTCCGCCTCGCCTGGCTTCCCACCGGCGGCCTGCAGAGCCTCGGCGGCGCGGGGGCCGGGGGAGCGTCCGCCCTCGAAATGGCGCGGCACCTCGTCCTGCCGACGCTGGCGCTCGGGGCCGGGTACCTCGCGCTCTATGCCCGCACGCTACGCGCCGGCATGGCGGCGGTCTGGCGCGCCGAGCATGTCCGCGCCGCCCGCGCCCGCGGATTGCCGGAGCGCCGCGTGATCTGGCGGGCGGTCGCGCGCCCGGCCCTGCCGCCGGTCGTCGTGCTGCTCGGGCAGCAGGCCGGCACCCTCTTCGGCGGCTCCGTCGTGACCGAAACCGTGTTCGGGATCCCCGGACTCGGGCGCCTCGCCTACGAGGCCGTGGCCGGGCGCGACACGCTGCTTCTCGTCGGAGTCGTGCTCGCGGGCACCATCGTGGTCATCGCCGCGAACCTCGTCGTCGATCTGGTCCTCGTCCGGCTCGATCCGCGTATCGGAGCTTCCGAGCAATGAGGGGCCGCTCCCGCACCGGAGCCTCCGATGAATGACGGAATCGCGATGCGCCTCCTGCGCACCTGGCAGGGTGCTGCGGGTGTGCTGATCCTCGCCCTTGGTGCGGCGGTGGCGCTCGCCGCGCCGGTCATCTTCCCGGGCGATCCCCTCGACATGGTGGCCCGGCCGCTCACTCCGCCCTTCCTGGATGCGCTCGTGCCACTGGGGACCGACCGGCTCGGGCGGAATATCCTGGCGGGGCTCGCCTACGGGGCGCGGGCCACCCTCGCGACGGCCGGGCTCGTTGCGCTCGTCGCGCTCGCGGCCGGGGCTGCGGTCGGGACGATCGCGGGATATCGCGGCGGCCTCGTGGACGAAGCGCTGATGCGGATCGCGGACGCGACGCAAACCGTGCCCGGCTTCGTGCTGGCGCTCGCGCTCGTCAGTGTCCTGGGCCCGACTCAGCCGGCAATTGTGCTGGCGCTCGCCGCAGGAGCCTGGACCGGGCCCGCCCGCGTGGTCCGCGCACAGGTCCTGAGCCTGAAGGAGCGCCCTTTCGTGGAGGTCTCGCGTCTCGTCGGCCGCTCAAGGCTTGCCATCGCCTTCGACGTGGTGCTCCCCAACGCGCTCGACCCGCTCATTGCCCTGGCGGCCGTGATCGTCGCCGGCGCGATCCTGTCGGAATCGGCGCTCTCGTTCCTGGGCCTCGGGGATCCGAACGTGGCGAGCTGGGGCGCCATGATCGCCGAGGGACGGTCCGTGCTCCGGACCGCTCCCCATGTGATCCTGGCGCCGGGTCTCGCCGTCATGGTCACGGTGCTCGCCGTCAGTCTCGTGGGCGACGGCGTGTCCCGGGTGCTGGGATCGAGCGAGACCCCCTGACCAGCCGATGCTCCTAATTCGCCTTCGCCCACAACCCCGCCTTGGCGGAGCGCGCATGGGCCTCCGCGGCCAGCAGGTCCGGCGTGGCCTCGGAGGTTGCCTTCCCGCCGCCGTTGAACAGCACCACCTTGGAGAGATCCTGCCCCTCGACCTCGCAGCGGAAGGCCTTGGCGCTGCCTTCGGCCGGTACGCAGGTGACCTCGCGCCCGCGCAGGTAGCCCGCGAGATCGGCGGGCTCGCCCGCGCCGCGGGTCCATTGCACGCCGAAGAGCGGCGCCACCTTGCCGCCGATCGACAGGGTCGCGGTGTCGATCACCTCCGGGACGCCGCGCAGCCCACCCGCAGGCAGCGGCGCGGGCGCCTGGGCGGCAGCAGGCGGCCGGGCGGACACCGAGCCCGTATCGACCGGTTCCGCTCCCTGACGCGACGTCGGACGGCGCGCGGCGGGCGTGGTCGATGAGGGCGGCGGCACGGACGCCACCGTGGTGCTCTGCGGATCGGGAGAGATCCAGGACGAGACCAGATTGGCGAGCAGCACGCCGCCGAGCGCGAGCGCCAGGGCCCCGACCCCGGCCACGATCACGTGCCGGAGGCGCAGGAGGGGCGCTGTCCCGCTGAGACCCGGAAGCCTCTGCCCGGCGCTCGCCCTCGCCGTGTCCACCCGCGGCGCGCGGGGGCCCGAAGCCGTGGCCAGTGCAGCCTGGTGCGATGGCTGGTCGCCGAAATCCTGCACCGTGGCACGCGCCATGGACACGCTGGCGCGCAGGGCCTGTCCGACCCGCGCGAGCCGCGCGGCGATCGCCTGCGGGCCGAAGCGGAGGCCCGAGCGCAGACGCTCCGCGGTGCGCTCCAGGCTTGCGCGCGCCGCGCGCGGGGGCTCTGCCGGGCGCGGCGTGGTTTCACGGCGTGCGGGCAGTCCCGCCTGTCCCTGCTCCGCCGGGGCCTCGGGTGTCTTCTCGACGATAAGCCAGTCCCGTGCCTGCCGGACAGGCGCGGCATCCGGAGCGCCCGCCCGAGAGGCTGCGGACGATGCGGCGCTGTCTGATCCATTCTTGGGGGCGTCGGCCGAAGCGGCAGGAACAGGCGCCGGGTCCGCCTTGAACAGCGTCGGGTGCTGGCGCCGGAAATCGGCGATCACGTCCGCGATCGTGCGATCCGGTTGCGCCTCTCCGGCTTCGTCCACGACCGTCACGGAGACTCGTCCGCCCTCCTCGGCGTAGCGGACCGACGACTCGACGATGAGCTCGAGCGGTCCGCGGGCGTCCTCGATGGGGTTCGCCCGCGCGACCTCGGCACGAATGATCTCCCGAACCTTGTCCAGAGTGCTCATCTCAACCTCGATCCCGTCGTCATGAGCCCCTGACCCCAAAGTCAGGGCTGCCCGATCCCTGCTCACCTATCCGCTCGTCCGAGGCGGACCGTCGGTCCGCCTGCGGCGCCCTTAATCGTCAACCTCCTCGAGCGACACTGTCCGGTCGCCCTGCCCGCGCCGGATCACGGAGCTCGATTCCGACACGATGGCGGGTTGCCCGCCCGTAAAGCTGACTCCGAGTTCCAGGATACCCGTGCCGGCCGAGGCGCGACCATGGGCGGGGTCTGCGGCGCGGAAATCGAACATGGCGCGGATGGTGCAGAAAGGACCCGCACAGCTCGTCCGCATGGTGTCGAGCCGCGGCCGATAAGTCCGCTCGGGCCAGCGCCGGACGAAGCGCCGTTTCTCTTCCCGGAGCGCCCGGGCGGACATGTCGCGGCCGTGGAAGCGCACGACGGGCGCATAGAACGAGTCCTGGGCCTCGAGGGCGGTGGCGTTCGAGTCCGACCAGAAATCGAGATAATCGATGGCAAGCTCCTTCGCGGCGCGCGCCTGCGCCGAGCGTTCGGGCTGCGGGAACCGCGGCGCTTCCGCTTCCTGGCGGGTGGGCTGCCGCTCCGGCGCACGCCCTGCCGAGCGGGGCTCCTCCGACGGGCGCGCGGCCCGCTGCGGTGCGGGCTCGGGCCGGGCGGGCTGCGTCGCCCGGGGGCGTGGGGGCGCGACGCGCTCGCGCTCGGGCTCGGCGGTGCGGGTGGGTGGCGTGGAGCGCGAGGGCTCGGGCCGGGCCGACCGGGTCGGCGGTGCCTCGTCGTCAGGTTCCAGCTCGGGCCGGGCGGTTCGCGAGGGGGCTTCCTGAGCCGGTGCGGGCTCGGCCGAGCGCGTGGGTGCGGAGGTGACGGGCGGCGGCCCGGCTGGCGGCTGAACCGGAGCGGCCCCGGTGGACGCGGGCGGAGGGGTAAGTTCGGTCGGGGGATCGACCCAGCTCCCTGGCGCCTGCGCGAGCGCCGCCGATCCGAGACCAGCCAGGCTCAGGAGGGCGGCGGCACCCAGGTTTCGACACGAAACAGCGTGCATGGCGTTCTCCCGCGGCTCCGCGGCAGAGCCGCCTCCAAGGGAAACGCTCTAGGGCGCCCGGGGAGTTCCCACCCGACACAGATACGCTTGCACGCCTGGCACCATGGGACGGCCGGCCGGGTCATCCCGGCGCTATTCGACGCTCACCCCGCTGGAGCGGATCGGCTCCGCCCATTTCGTGATCTCGCTGTCCACGAACCGGGCCAGGTATTCAGGGCTCCGGCGCTCGGGCGCGACCAGCATGGCGCCGAGGCCCTGCAGCCGATCGCGGACGGCCGGGGTGTCCATGGCCTGGAGCGTCGCGGCGTGGAGCTTCTTGACGATGGCGTCGGGCGTGCCCTTGGGCAGGAAGAAGGCGTTCCAGGTATAGGCCTCGAAATTGGGCAGCGCCTTCTCGTGGGCGGTCGGCAGGTCGGGCAGCACCGGCGAGCGCTCGCGGGTCATGGTCGCGATCGCCTTCACGGCGCCGGACTGGATCTGCGGCAGGGCCGTGGTCACGATCTCGCAGAGAAAGTCGATGCGCCCGCCTTGGAGGTCCTGCATGGCGGGACCCGTGCCGCGATAGGGCACGTGCTGGATCTTCGTGCCCATCGCGGCATCGAGGAGCACGCAGCCGAGATGGGTGGCCGAACCCGCGCCGGCGGAGCCGTAGGTCATCTTGTCCTGGTTGGCCTTCGCGTAGGCGAGGAACTCCTCAAGAGAATTGGCCGGGAAATCCTTGCGCGTGATGAGGATCAGCGGCACCTCGGCGATCAGCGCCACGGGCTGGAAATCGGTGGCGGCGTGGTATTGCGGCTTCTTGTAGAGCGTCTGGTTCTGGGCGTGGGTGCCGACCGTGCCGAGCACGAAGCTGTAGCCGTCGGGCTGGGCGCGGGCGACGCGGGAGGACCCGGTCATCCCGCCGGCCCCGCCGACATTCTCGACCACGACCTGCTGGCCGAGGATCTGGCTCATGCGCTCGGCCATGACACGGCCGAGGACATCCGTGGGCCCGCCCGCGGCGAAAGGGATCACCATGGTTACGGGACGGGTCGGCCAGTCCTGCGCCTGCGCGGATCCCCAGGCGAGGCCGAGGCATGCGGCGAGGGCAGCCAGCGTTCGTCCCATCAAACGTCCCAACATTGTTCTCTCCCATCCGGATCATTAGATCCTGGCGCGACGGCCCCGCCGGTCAAGCGGCGCCCCCTAACAGGTTCGGGAGCACAATCGATGCCATCCACACGTGTCGCCATCGCGGGCCTCGGCGCCATCGGGCGAGCCCTCGCCCGTCGTCTCGCCGACGGCGTGCCCGGGCTGACGCTGGCCGGCGTCGCGGTGCGCGACCGCGCCAAGGCGGAGGCCTGGATGGCCGAGCAGGGGATCGATTGTCCCACCCTCCCCCTCGCGGCGCTGCCCGACCATGCGGACCTGGCGGTCGAGGCCGCGCCGGCCGCGATCATCGAGGACATCTGCCGGCCGATGCTCGAGGCAGGAAAAAAGGTGATGGTGCTGAGCGCCGGCGCCCTGCTGCCCCGGCCGCACCTCATCGATCTGGCCCGCGAGAGGGGCGGACAGATCATCGTGCCGACAGGCGCCCTCCTCGGCCTCGATGCCGTGACGGCGGCGGCCGAAGGCCGGATCCAGTCCGTGCGCATGACGACCCGCAAGCCGCCGAAGGGCCTCGTCGGCGCGCCCTACCTGGAGGCCAACGGGATTTCGGTCGATGGGCTCACCGAGCCGAAGCTGGTCTTCAGCGGCACGGCGCGGGAGGCGGCGGCGGGCTTTCCCGCCAACGTCAACGTGGCCGCGGCGCTCTCGCTCGCCGGGATCGGGCCGGACCGGACCACGATCGAGATCTGGGCCGACCCGGGCGTGACCCGGAACTGCCACGCCATCGAGGTGGATGCGGACTCCGCCCGGTTCTCGCTCGCGATCGAGAACATCCCGTCCGAAAATCCGAAGACCGGCCGTATCACCGCGCTGTCCGCGCTCGCGGCCCTGCGCAAGTTGCACGCACCGCTGCGGATCGGGACGTAGGCGTCAAGGTTCTGCCTGGCCTGCAACAGTCGGCCGTTTAAAACACAAAATCATTGTACTATAGTTCTATTATTCATTCATGTAGGTGAATTCGTAATCATTCCACGAAAGGCATGTTCAATGCGTTCCCTGCTGTCTGCCGCGCTGGCGCTGATCGCGCTGGTTTCGGTCGCCCCCGCGGCTCAGGCTCAGTCGGTCCCGGTGCGGGTCGGCGTCATTCCCATCATCGGCGCCTCCCCGATCTTCGTCGCCAACGGCGAGGGCTGGACGAAGGAAGCCGGGCTCGACCTGAAGTTCACCACGTTCGAATCCGGCCCGAACATGATCCAGGCGCTGGCGTCCGGCACCATCGACGTCTACGTCGCGGGCGTGTCGCCCCTCGCGGTCGCGCGCTCCAAGGGCATCGACGTGAAGGTCGTGGCCGCAACCGCGATCGAGGAGATGGTGTTCGTGGCATCGCCGAAGCTCGCCGCCTATTTCGCACCGGGCGTCTCGGCCGCGGAGGCCTTCAGGCAGTTCCGCGCCAAGGAAGGCAAGGCCGCCCGCCTTGCCACGCAGCCGCCGGGCTCGGTGCCCAACACAACCCTGCAGCATTGGCTCTGGCAGGTTACCGGCACGCCGAAGACCGAGGCCGAGCTCGTCTCCATGGGGATCGACGCCACCCAGCAGGCGGTGCTCGCCGGTGCCGTCGACGGCGCCTCGATCCGCGAGCCCGCGCTCACGATCGTCCAGAACCGCGACCCGCGCATCAAGCTCGTGGCGCTCGGCGGAGAGATGTTCCCGGAGCAGCCCGGCACGGTGGTGGGCGTCTCGGGCGCCTTCCTGGCCAAGAACCCCGACGCGGTGCAGAAGCTCGTGACCGCGTTGGTCAAGGCGACCGATCTCCTCAGGACCGATCCCGCCAAGGCGGCTCCCCACGTGGAGGCGGCGCTCGGCAAGGGCATCACGGACGTGGCGACGATCCAGAAGGCGCTGTCCTCCCCGGCTTCGCGCTTCATGGCCGATCCCCGCGTGATCGTCGACGCCACCCGCAAGCTCCAGGCCTTCCAGGTTTCGATCGGCGCGCTCGAGAAGGACATCCCGCTCGAGGGTCTGTTCGAGCCGCGCTTCTTCGAGCGCGCGACCGCGCGCTGACGCGGGCCGGCCGATCCGCTCATGGTTGCATCATCCGCCACCGGCGGCGCGCCCCGGCGCGCCGCTTCCCCCGCGGGGCTTGCCGAGCCCGGCACCGACTCGATGGAGGGGAACGTTCCGCAGGCGATCCCCGCCCTGCGTCCGCGCGCCGACCGGGGGTATTGGGGACGGCTCGGCCTCGCCGCGGCGGGGCTCGCCGCCTTCCTGCTCCTGTGGGAGTCCCTGCCCCGGCTCGGCCTCGTCAATGCGGCCCTTCTGCCACCGCCGAGCGCCATCCCGTCCGCCTTCTGGAAAGAGGTCGTGTCGGGCGTCTGGTTCGAGGCGGTGCTGGCCAGCCTGGAGCATTATCTGATCGGCCTGGGGGTCGGCGTCGCAGCCGGCGTCCTGCTCGGGCTGGCGAGCGGCATGTTCCGCGCGGTCGAGAGCGCGACCGCCTGGGTGGTCCGCGTGCTGCGCCCCGTGCCGGGCCTCGCTTGGGTGCCCTTCGCGATCATCTGGTTCGGCGTGCAGCCTGCGGCCGCCGTGTTCATCATCGCGATGGGTGTGTTCTGGATCGTGTTCTTCGCCACGCAAGGGGCGGTGCGGGGCGTCGACCGCGATCTCATCGAGGTCGCGCAGGCCTTCGGCTTCCGCTCCAGCGGCGGACGCCTCATCAAGATCCTGCTGCCGGCCGCAACCCCGGGCATCCTCGTCGGGATCCGCACGGCGCTCGGCCAGGCCTGGATGGCCGTGGTCGCGGCCGAGATCTTCGGCGTGCCCGGTGTCGGCCAGCGCATGATGCAGGCCTCCGGCCTCCTCGCGACCGACATCGTGGTGGTCTACATGCTCACCATGGCGGGCCTCTACGGCATCTTCGACACGGCGTTCGTCGCGATTCAGAACTGGGTGTTGCGATGGAAAGCGTGATGGACGCGGGCCTCCCCGGCGGGCGCGCCTCTGAATCCGAGAGCCTGATCGACATCCGGGATCTCGGGATCGCCTACGAGCGCGACGGACGCCGCACCGAGGTCCTGCAGGGTCTCGACCTCTCGATCCGACGCGGCGAGTTCGTGGCGATCGTGGGCCAGTCGGGCGTCGGCAAGTCGACGCTGCTGCGCGTGCTCATCGGGCTCACCCGTCCGAGCGGCGGCAGCGTGCGCGTGGCGACCCGCCCGGGCCACCGGGCGCCGGTCGCGCTGGTGTTCCAGGATGCACGCCTGCTGCCGTGGCGGCGGGTGATCTCCAACGTCGCCTTCGGGCTCGAATGGAGCGGCATGCCCCGCGCGGAACGGCTGCAGCGCGCGCAGGCGATGCTCGATCTCGTGGGCCTCGGCGACCTCGCCCATCGCTGGCCGCACCAGCTCTCCGGCGGCCAGCGCCAGCGCGTGTCGCTCGCCCGCGCGCTCGCGGTCGATCCCGAGGTGCTGCTCATGGACGAGCCGTTCTCCGCGCTCGACACCTTCACCCGCGAGAGCCTCCAGGACGAGGTGCAGCGCATCCGGCACAAGACCGGCAAGACGGTCCTGTTCGTCACCCATGACATCGACGAGGCCGTGTACCTCGCCGACCGCGTGATCGTGCTCGAAGGCTCGCCCGCCCATGCGGCGGCAAGCGTCCAGATCCCGGTGCCCTACCCGCGGCACCGCCGCGATCCGGACCTTACGGACGCGGCCCGCAGGCTCCGCGCCGAACTGTCGGCCGGTTCGGCGGCGCTCTAGGGCGGAGCCGGCGTCAGGCGGACGGGTCTTCGGGGCCCGTCGCGACCGGGCGGCTCGGGTCCTGCGTCCATTCCGACATGGAGCCGTCGTAGAGCCCCACGTTCGGGCGGCCGAGCACCTCGGACAGCACGAACCAGTTCGTGGACGCGAGGTGACCCGTGTTGCAGTAGCTCACCACGGGGCCGGGCGGCAGCGGCGCGTAGAGCTGCTCCAACTCCTCCGGCGCTTTGAGCCGGCCGGTGCCGGGTACGAAGGCGAGCGTATGGTCGAGATGGGCGGCGCCGGTCAGGCGCCCGGCCCGGGCCGCCTGGGGGCTCTTCTCCCGGCCCTCGAACTGCGCCTGCGAGCGCCCGTCGAGGAGCGTCGCGCCACCCTTTTCGATATCGGCGATGCCGGCCCTGAACCGGCCCGCCGGCGCGACGGGATAGGGCTCGCCGGGCGTAGGCGCGGACGCGCCGGACTGCACGGGCAGGCCCTCGCGGCGCCACGCCTCGTGGCCTCCGTCGAGGATCGAGACGCGCGCGTGCCCTGCGGCCTTCAGGGTCCAGTAGACCCGTGCGGCGGCGCTGAAATCCGCCGGCGCAAGGCCTGCCGACACGATCACCACATGATGCGCGGGCGTGAGCCCGAGACCGCCGAGGAGCCGGCCGAGGTCTTCGGGATCAGGCAAAAGACCGCCGGCCCCGCCGCGCGCCACGCGCCAGCCCTCCACGTAATCGCTGTGAACGGCACCCGGAATATGCCCCGCCTCGAATGCGGAACGGCCGCCGCTCTCGGCGGAGCGGATGTCGAGCACGAAGGTTCCGGAGCCGCCGAGGCGCTCGGCGAGCCAGGACGGGGAGACGAGCGGGGGCGTAGCCTGTGCGTTCATGGGCCCAACCTATGAACTCGCCGGGCATCCATCAACACGGGGATCCGACTCCGAAGGCCTCAGGCCTGCAGGATTACCGCGCGCAGTGTCGTTCGCCTGCGATGTCCCGGCGCAGGAAGGCTGTGGCAGCCGGCAGCGGGTCAGAACACGAAGTCGAACTTGTCCAGGAGCCCGGTTCTCTCGATCGTGATGCTGTTGCCGGCCCCCGGGAGATCGATCACGACGTCGTCTCCGACCACCTTCATGTGCTGCTGCACCTGTGCGAAGGAGCTGTACAGGCCCTTGAGCTCGATCCGGTCCCCGTCCTGGAAGTCCTTGATCCGGTCCAAACCCGTGCCGGGAGCGAACACGAAAACGTCCGAGTCTGCACCTCCCCAGGCCGTGTCGTCCCCCGCCCCCAGGATGATCCGGTCCTTCCCGGTATCGCCGCTGAACACATCTGCACCGGCACCGCCGTCCAGCACGTCTGCGCCAGCTCCACCCCACAGGTGGTCGCCGCCGTCGCCGCCGGTGAGGCGGTCGTTTCCGAGGCCGCCGGTCAGACGGTCATCCCCAATCCCGCCCTCGATCCGGTCGTTGCCGGCCCCACCCCAGCCTTCGTCCGCCCCGTCACCCAGGACCAGGCGGTCGTCCCCCGCGCCGCCGTCGACCGTGTCGTTGCCGGCCTCGCCCCAGATGACGTCGCGTCCGTCCTCGCCCCAGCCCCTGTCGTTGCCGGTGCCGAGCCTGATCACATCGTCGCCTGTCCCGCCGACCGCCTTGTCATCACCGTCGCCAGCCAGAAGCTGATCGTTGCCCGCCTCGCCCCAAAGCGTGTCGGCCCCGCCCTCCCCGCGCAATTTGTCGTTTCCGCCCCGGCCGGCGAATTGGTCGGCGCCGTCCGAGCCCGTGATCTGATCGTCGCCCCTGTGAGCCTTGAAACTCCCCGTGCGGGACAGCACCAGGTCCGCCCCGGTGATATTGATCGTCAGGGTGGCGGTGGCGGTGTGCCCCTGGCGATCAGCGATCGTGTAGGTGAAGTGCTCGACGTCCTGCTCGCCCGCGATCAGCGCGTCGGTGTTGGCGAGTCGGTAGGTGTAGCTGCCGTTGGCCTTGAGGACGAGCGTGCCGTACTCGCCCGTGATCACCTGGCCCAGCGCCTCCGCGGAGCCGTTCACCGCCGTGACCTTGATCACGTCTCCCTCGTCAGGGTCGCTGTCATTCGCCAGGACGTTCCCCGTCGTTGCACGCGCGGCCAGGCTGAACCGGTCCTCTACGATCGAGAGGGTGTCGTCCACCGCCACGGGCGAGTCGATGATGTCCGGCACGATCGAGTCGATGACCTCGCCGAGATCCGCCGCCACCCCGAGATAGAAGGTGAAGGTGGTGCTCGTGCCCGCAGCGAGGTCACCGCCCGCGAAGGCAATCGCGAGCGCGTTGTCGTCCAGGGTGGTGTAGCCCTCGGGCTGCACCTCTGTCGTGACCTGCGGGGCGTAGGGGTTTGTATTCGTGAACCCGAAATTCGCTACGATGGCGCGGGGATCGCGGGAGTAATAGAAGAACGGGAACGTGCCCTCGGCATCGCCCGAGGCCGGCACATAGGCGGCCACCAGGGCCCCTCCCGGATTCTGTTCGATGATGTGGTTCTGCGTGTCAAATGCGGGTGCCTGATCGGGATCGATGTTCCGCATGTAGCGGACGTCGAATAGCGTCTGATCCGACACGTTCGTGAGTTTGATCGTAACTTTGAGGTAGGTGTCGTCCGGATTGAACGAGATGGTCTGCTCGACCCGGAGGCCGGCCGCGTCCTGCCCGGTCCATTTCGCAGCGAGCTGCGTAGCTGTCGAGAGGTTCGTGATGCTGACCGTCTGCAGGGGCGTTCCGCCCGCGAGGTCGGAATTGCTGTACACGGTCGGCTCGCCCCCATCCGTGAGGCGGTAGCCGACGTTGAACCGCTCCTCGGGCGTACCGGGGAGCGTGGCGTCCCGGAACGTCGGAAGCGTCCCCTGGCCGAAGCCGTCGTGGTCGGCGTAGATGCCGAGCCTGGTGAAGCCGTGCGCCGTATCGGTGAAGAAGCCCGATGGTGCGTTACTCGTCGTCCCGAAGCTTCCCGAGGGGCCGATCCCGATGGACAGGCGGTGTCCCTGAAGAAACATGTTCCCGCCGGACTCGGCGCTAAGTACTGCCATGATCGCCCCCGGTTTACAGACAGTGCAAGCCTCCTTGCTTGAGACCCCTTTGTCTATCTGCGTCAGACGTCTGTCTACTACCTTATTGTCTATTGCGCCGAGACCCTAGGCCGGACGAGTGATTCGGCGGCTGCGGGGGCGGAACCGGGGCAAACGGCGGGCTCTCGCTCCGGAGCGGGGCCGCCCCCATGAGGGCTGCCGCATGGAAGCCCGACGAAGGACGGCTATTCCATCCTCATGCGAGCAACCCGTATCGATACCCCCGACCTGTTCTGGTCCCCGTCGCACTGTTCTGCCGGCGATGCTCGTGACGTGTTCCGACCGGAGTAGACGCCATTTATTTCTCCAGTGTTTCTCGCCAGGCGCGGCCGCTCGCCGGAGCGCCGTTCCAAGGCTCAGGACGCCCTCTTGGAGGCCTCTGTGCGACCCGTGGGAGCGGGGATAACAGCCCTCGAAGCTGGGTTGTTCGCCCGGTGCCCTGTCCGGCGGCTCTCATGGGCATTCCGCAGAGCCGCGACAGGCCCAGGCAGCTGCCTAGGCCTACGATCCGGCGGTCAGACCCGAGACATCGCTCGATAAAAGCCCCGTGAGCGGTAGCATAGCGCTCGAAATCGCATCAGTATGGCGCATCAACCATAAGACCAAGGGAGAACACGCATGAAGAAGCGCCTGGCCCTGCTCGCCGCTCTCGCCTTCGGCCTCGCCGCCACTGGCGCCGATGCGCAGACCACCTACCCGCAGCGCAACATCACCCTCGTGGTGCCCTTCGCGGCCGGCGGGCCGACCGATGTGATCTCGCGCATCATGGGCGATCATATGAGCCGCACCCTCGGCCAGCAGGTCGTGGTCGAGAACGTCACCGGGGCGGGCGGGACGGTCGGGGTCACGCGCGTCATGAAGGCGGCGCCGGACGGCTACACGATCCTGATGGGCAATCTCGGCACGCAGGCCGCGAGCGTCGGGCTCTATCCGAACCTCGCCTACGATCCGCGCACGGATTTCGAGCCGATCATGAACTCGGCCTCGACGCCGATGCTCGTCGTCGCCAAGAAGGACCTTCCCGTGAAGGACTTCCGCGAGTTCGTGGCCTACGTGAAGGCCAATGCCGAGAAGATGAATTACGGCACGGGCGGCGTCGGCGCGACCTCCCACCTGACCTGCCTGTTCCTCGACTCGCTCCTCGGCGTGAAGCCGCAGCACGTGCCCTTCCGCGGCTCCGGGCCGGCGCTCAACGCGCTCCTCGGCGGGCAGGTCGACTACGTGTGCGACCAGACCGTGGGCGTGGTCCCGGCCGTGCAGGCCAAGGAAGCCAAGGGCCTGGTGGTCGCCGTGAAGAACCGGCTCGCCGTGGTCCCGGACGTGCCGACCTCGGCCGAGCAGGGGCTGCCGGAGTTCCAGGCGACGGGCTGGAATGCGCTCTTCGCGCCCAAGGGCACCCCGAAGGAGGTCGTCGACCGGCTCAACAGCGCGGCCCGGGCCGCCCTGAAGGACGAGGCGACCCGCAAGCGCCTCCTCGACCTCGGCGCGGAACTGCCGGACGATGCCGGCCAGACGCCGGAGGCCCTGCGCGAGCTCGTCCGCACCGAGATCGACAAGTGGGTTCCGATCATCAAGAAGGCCGGCGTGACGGTGCAGTAATCCCGCATTCGCCCGAGCGAGGCGGTCCGGCTCCCGGCGGAGCCGGGCCGTTCGTCTTTCGTGCGCCCGAGCCACACCGCCACGACCATCGACGGGACCGGAACCATGCTGACGATCTGGGGACGCAACAACTCGATCAACGTCCAGAAGGTGCTCTGGACCTGCGCCGAACTCGGCCTGCCCTTCCGGCGCTTCGACGCGGGCGGCTCCTTCGGGAACACCGACACCCCCGCCTACCGCGCGCTCAACCCCAACGGCCTCGTGCCCACCATCGACGACGACGGCTACGTGCTGTGGGAATCGAACGTGATCGTGCGCTACCTCGCCACGAAGCACCGGGCGGAGGCTCTCTACCCGGCCGGCTTGCAGGCAAGGTTCAATGTGGAACGCTGGATGGACTGGCAGGCGACCCGCCTCTGGCCGGCGCTCCGGCCCGTTTTCTTCGGCATGATCCGGACCCCGCCGGAGCAGCGCGATCCGAAGGCCATCGAGCAGGCGCAAAGCGGCGCTGCTCAGGCCTTCGCCCTGCTCGACCGCCACCTGGATGACCACACCTTCCTGGCGGGCGACACCTTCACGATCGGCGATATCCCGAGCGCGATCGCGGCCTATCGCTGGTACACCCTCGACATTCCCCGTCCGACCCTGCCGAACCTGGAGCGCTGGTACGGGACTCTGTCGGGGCGCCCGGCCTTCCGCGAGCATATCGCGATTCCGCTGAGCTGAGCGCGACGCACGCGCTCCGCCCCGATGAGCGCCACCGGATGGGCGCTTCACCGTCCCTCATGGAAAAGCCCGGCTCGGCCGGGCTTTTCACATTCTCCTATCAGGGCTCGGTTACTCGTTGTCGCCCTGGATCGCCTCGATCACCGCATCGGTGACCTTCCGTGTCGTCGCATTGCCGCCGAGGTCGGGAGTGTGGAGCGAGGGATCGGCGGTCACGCGCTCGATCGCCCGCATGAGGCGCGTCGCGGCAGCGTTCTCGCCGAGATGCTCCAGCATCATGGTCGCGGACCAGAAGGTGCCGACCGGATTCGCGATGCCCTTGCCGGTGATGTCGAAGGCCGAGCCGTGGATCGGCTCGAACATCGAGGGGAAGCGCCGCTCCGGATTGAGGTTCGCAGTCGGCGCGATGCCGATCGAGCCCGCAAGGGCCGCGGCGAGGTCGGAGAGGATGTCGGCGTGGAGGTTCGTGGCCACCACGGTGTCGATGCTCTGCGGTTTCATGACCATGCGCATCGTCATGGCGTCGACCAGCATCTTGTCCCAGGTCACATCCGGGAACTCGGCGGCGACCTCCGTGGCGATCTCGTCCCACATCACCATGGCGTGGCGCTGGGCGTTCGACTTCGTGACCACGGTGAGGAGCTTGCGCGGACGCGACTGCGCGAGCTTGAAGGCGAAGCGCATGATCCGGGCGATGCCCGGCCGCGTCATCATCGAGACGTCGGTGCCGACCTCCTCGGGCAGGCCCCGGTGCACGCGCCCGCCGACGCCCGCATATTCCCCTTCCGAGTTCTCGCGCACGATCACCCAGTCGAGCTCCGGCCCCGCGACATGCCGCAGGGGGCTCGTGATGCCGGGCAGGATGCGCGTCGGGCGCACGTTGGCGTATTGGTCGAAGGGCTGGCAGATGGCGAGCCTCAGGCCCCAGAGCGTGATGTGATCGGGCACGTCGGGTGCGCCGACGGCCCCGAAATAGATCGCATCGTGGTCCTTGATGAGGTCGAGGCCGTTCTCCGGCATCATGCGGCCGTTGGCCTTGTAGTAATCCGAGCCCCAGTCGAAATCGTCGAAGGTGAGCGCGAACCCGCCGTCGCGCTGGCCGAGCGCCTGGAGGACCTCGACGCCGGCGGCGATGACTTCCTTGCCGATCCCGTCGCCCGGAATGGCCGCGATGCGATACTGCTTCATGAACGTTTCCTGCCTGTCCCGATCGGGAGCGTTGGCCTTTAAGGTAAACTCCGGAGGTCGCGCAACGATGCTCAGGCCGCGGTCGCGGCCCGGGGCATCGTGGCCGCCGCCGTCCGGGTGCTGAGGCGGATCGCGAGGTCGAGCGCCGCTTCGAGCGCGCCCGGGGTCGCGACGCCCTTGCCAACGATGTCGAAGGCGGTGCCGTGGGCCGATGTGGTGAACACCGTGTCGAGGCCCGCCGTCACCGTCACGCCGCGGCTGAAGCCTTTCAGCTTCGTCGCGATCTGCCCCTGGTCGTGGTACATCGCGACGACGCTGTCGAACTCGCCCGCGAAGGCGCGAAGATAAATCGTGTCGGCCGGATAGGGCCCGGTGCAATCGATGCCCGTGGCGGCGATCTTCTGCACGGTCGGGCGGATGAGCTCGATCTCGTCGCGGCCGAAGAGACCGTTCTCGCCCGCATGCGGGTTGAGCGCCGCGACCGCGATCCGGGGCTTCGGCGTGCCGGCCCGCTTCATCATCCGGTCCACGAGCTCGACCGCATCCGTGATGCTCCTGGCATCGATGAGGTCGAGCGCTTCGCGCAGGGACACGTGAGAGGTCACGCGCGACATCCACTGCCCGTCGAGGACGTTCATCTCCGAGAAGTAGGTTTTGTGGCCCAGCAGATGGGCGAACATCTTGTGCTCGTCCGGGAACTTCCACCCGCCCGCGAACATCGCAGCCTTGTTGAGCGGCGCGAAGGTGATGGCGTCGAGCCTGCCCTCCTGGGACATGCGGATCGCGTGAGCGAGCGTATCGCCGGTGAGCTTGCCGGATTCGGGGGACACGCGACCGCGCTCGATGGCCGCCGGATCGATGTTGCCGAGGTCGACCAGCGGCACGGCTCCGTCGTCCCAGGTGATCGCGTCTTCCGCGACCCGCCGCCAGGGGAAGCTGACGCCCGCATCCCGCATGCCGAGTTCGAGCACGCGCGCGTCGCCGATCGCGACCAGGCGGGCGTCGGCCCGGTCGGCGCCCTTCGCGAGCACCTTCGCCGCGATCTCAGGACCGATGCCGGTGCAGTCGCCGAAAAGAAAGCCGATCACCGGCCGGGTGTCCTGGGTCATGCGCCTCTCGCTTGAAATGTGGTGCTTATTGTCGACAATATGATATTTGAGGATTCCAGGGGGCACAAGGCGCACATCGCCACGGCGGCTGGCGGGCGCTCGGCCCCTCCCTCGCCCGGAGGCGCGTTCAGGGGCCGCGCGGACAATCAGGAGAAGGAGCTACCGCATGGCCACGAGCGAACCGGATGCATCGGCTGAAACGCGCCTCCCCCTGATCCCGCATGGCCCGCACCTGATGGCAGGCTTCGAGCGGCGGCGGATCAAGACGCGCGGCGCCGAGATCGAGGTGGCGATTGCGGGCAGCGGCCCGCCCCTGCTCCTGATCCACGGCAACCCGCTCACCCTCGTGAGCTGGCACAAGATCGCGCCGTCGCTGGCCCGGTCCTTCACCGTGGTGGCCACGGACCTGCGCGGCTACGGCGACTCGTCGAAGCCCGACGGCGGCGAGGACCATGCCGCCTATACGTTCCGGGCCATGGGCGAGGACAATTTCGATGTGATGAGCGCGCTCGGCTTCGAGACCTTCGCGGTCGCGGGCCACGACCGCGGCGCGCGAGTCGCCTTCCGCATGGCGCTCGACCAGCCGCAGCGGGTGACGGCGCTGGCGGCCCTCGACATCGTGCCGACCCATCACCTGCTCACCCATGTGAGCCTCGGCTGGGGCCTCGAATCCTATCACTGGTTCTTCATGGCCCAGAAGGCGCCGTTTCCCGAACGGCTGATCTGCGCCGATCTCGACTACTACATCCGCTACAAGCTCAACAAGAAAGGCGTCGGGCTCGAGATCTTCACCCCCGAG
>JAESFH010000260.1_pt1 | contig 23698 bp, 20 predicted proteins | sample 9269381 | NCBI WGS metagenome assembly JAESFH01 (sample SAMN14504062, study PRJNA617094) | algae metagenome | isolation source: Aphanothece sp. CMT-3BRIN-NPC111 and co-occurring heterotrophs from well... | place: USA: Clark Mountains Wilderness, California | collected 2010-04-18
CCTATGAATCAGGTGGAGAACGAACAATTTATATCGACTGGGATGGACGAGCCTCTGACGGATCAGATCTATCCAGTGGAGTATATTACTATATTGCTGAAGTCAACTTTAATACTGCTGATCCTGCAAAGAGAAACCAGGTTATTAAAGGGTGGGTGAATTTGATTCGTGAAGCACCTTAGTATTGGGATTAAATAGCACTAAAATATTTTGTTTTTTAATAATCCTCTAGAACCTTGCGCACGCTGTCCACATCCTTACTTTAAAGCACAAGCTTTGGAATAAACTATTTTTCTATTTTTGTCACCTTAAACAACAAGGTACAGGTATGAAAGCTTACGTTTTTCCAGGTCAGGGCTCTCAGTTTACTGGGATGGCAAAAGATATTTATGAAAGCAATGAAGTTGCCAAAGCATTGCTTGAAGAAGCAAACAATATTCTTGGCTTCAGGATAACGGATGTCATGTTCAACGGCACTGCCGATGAATTAAAACAAACCAAAGTAACACAACCTGCCATCTTTTTACATTCTGTTGCCATGGCAAGGGTAGCAGAAAGTTTTTCTCCCGATATGGTTGCAGGTCATTCCCTTGGTGAATTTTCAGCATTGGTCGCCAATAAAACACTTGCTTTTGAAGACGCCTTAAAACTTGTCTATAAAAGAGCGATGGCAATGCAACGCGCGTGCGAACTAACACCTTCCACCATGGCTGCAATTCTTGGTCTTGATGATAAAATAGTAGAAGAAATTTGTGCTTCCATTGATGAAGTGGTTGTGCCAGCAAACTATAATTGCCCCGGGCAATTAGTCATTTCTGGTTCATTAAAAGGAATAGACATCGCTTGCGAAAAACTAAAGGCTGCCGGGGCTAAACGTGCATTGGTACTACAGGTTGGTGGAGCGTTCCATTCACCACTCATGGAGCCAGCAAGGGAAGAATTAGCAAAAGCCATTGAAGACACAGTCTTCAATACACCAGTTTGTCCTGTCATTCAAAACGCTAACGCATTGCCTTCGAAAGACGTTAGTGTTATCAGAAAAAATTTGATAGATCAACTTACTGCACCTGTGCGGTGGACACAATCAGTACAACAAATGACAAAAGATGGTGCTAAAACATTTGTTGAGTGTGGCCCTGGAAAAGTGCTTCAGGGGTTAGTAAAAAAGATTTCGCCAGAGGTTGAAGCTGTAAGTATTTAATCACTCAACCTTTGTAACAAGAAGTATATCATCACATTCTTTCAGCAATTTTTCAATAGATTTATTTAATACAGGATGTGTTAGTGTAGGGGCGATCTCAAGCAGTGGCACTAAGACAAACCTTCGATGAGGAATACCTGCATGCGGTATGGTCAGTGCTGGTGTAGCAAGAATACGATCACTATAAAAAAGGATATCAATGTCAATGGGGCGAGGTCCCCATTTTTCTTTTCTGATCCTTCCTATTTCTTTTTCAATAAGCAGGATCTTTTCCAATAACAGTTGTGGTTCAATGGAGGTTTGTATTTCGACAACTTGATTCAGAAAGTCACTTTGATCTGTTTTGCCCCATGCCGCAGTCGCATAGATTGATGAGGAGGAAATTATCGCTCCCAATTCAGCAGTAATGCGCTCTTTAGCCTTCCGAAGAAAATCATTTTTATCTCCTTCATTACTACCCAGCAGTAAAAAAACGCCTGTTACCATGTGTTTAAACTGTTGTAAACATACTTTTTTATTCGCTCGACTATTATGTACTTTTGACGTTCTAACGAAAAAAATTTATGAGCTTCGGAAAGGCTTTCTTCTCATCATGTCTTGGTGCACTCACAGCATTAATATTATTCTGTATAATTTCTGTTTTAGTTTTCTCTGCCATGATGGCCGGACTTGCCACTGATAAAGAAGTCATTGTTGAAGCGAATTCAGTGCTTCATTTAAAATTAGATGCGCAAATAACTGAATTACAGCAGGAGAATCCATTTGCAGGCTTACCTGTGCCGGGAGGAGATGTTCAAAACGTAGGCATTCTCCAATTAAAAGAAGCTATTGATCATGCTAAAACGGATAACAATATAAAAGGTATTTACCTGGATGTGAGCTATCCTTCGTCAGGATTTGCTTCACTTGAGGAAATTCGCGAGTCTTTGATTGACTTCCGTGAGAGTGGGAAATGGGTGATCGCTTATGGAACTGTAATGTCAGAAGCGGCTTATTATCTCTCAACAGCAGCAGATAAAATTTATTTGAATCCTGAAGGTGAGATTGAATTTAACGGTTTGACTGTAGAGGTGTCATTCTTCAAAAAGATGTTTGAGAAACTTGACATCAAGCCTGAAGTTTTTCGTGTTGGAGAATTCAAGGGTGCTGTCGAACCTTTTCTGCTCGAAAAAATGAGTACAGAAAACAGGCTTCAGCTTACGGAGCTTGTAAACTCAATTTATGGGCATGTATTGCAGCGCATTTCCGAAGCAAGAAACATTCCAGTACAAAAGCTTGAAGAAATTTCTGATAAAATGCTCATACGCAACGGCCGGGTTGCACTGGAGAATGGTTTAATCGATTCATTGCTTTATAAAGATCAGTTTGATGCAATACTGAAAGCGAAGCTGGGAGTAACTGAAACCAAAGACATGAACTTTATAAAGTATGGTAAGTACAGAAAAAGCTTTAGTAGTTATAAAAGTTCGAAAAATGAGATTGCAGTTATCGTAGCCGAAGGACCAATTATGCCAGGTGAAGCTAATGGTTCTGACAATGTAATTGCAGGTGAAACTTTCGTAGCCGAGATGAGAAAAGCAAGAGAGGATGATGATATCAAAGCTATTGTACTTCGTGTAAACTCGCCAGGCGGAGAGTTCAGAGCATCAGATATGATTTGGCGCGAAGTTCAGTTGGCGAAAAAATCAAAACCCGTTATTGCCTCCATGTCCGATTACGCTGCATCTGGTGGTTATTATATAGCAGTGGGTTGTGATACGATAGTTGCTCAACCGCATACCATCACTGGTTCTATAGGAATTTTTGGAATGATGTTCGACATGAGTGGATTCTTAAATAATAAACTTGGTGTCACTTTCGATGAAGTAAAGACAGGAGAATTTGGTGAGATGTACACTTTTACCAGGCCACTTACGGATGCTGAAAAAAATTACTGGCAAAGGAATTTGGACGAACATTACGAAACATTCACAGGCAAAGCTGCTGAAGGAAGAGGCGTGGCAATAGAAGCAATTAAAAAAGTTGCATCAGGAAGGGTCTGGACAGGAGCACAGGCAAAAGCTAATGGATTAGTTGATGTATTAGGAGGTTTTAATGATGCCGTAAAAATTGCTGCGTCTAAAGCAGGTATCAGTGATGATTACAAGATTACTTACTTTCCAAAACAAAAAGATTTCTTCGAAGATTTGATGTTGCGTTTTGGTGAAAATGCTGAAGCTAACGCAATGAAGTCGCAGCTTGGCGAATTTTATCCATGGTTTACGCAGTTTAAAAACATACAACAATACCGGGGAGAGCAGGCGCGCTTGCCATTCGAACTTCAAATTCATTAAGCTTTTAAAGATGATGACATCAATAAGAAATAACTGGACAAGAGAAGAAATATCTTCAATATACAATACACCCGTTCTTGAATTAATTTATCAGTCAGCAACAGTTCACAGGCAATTTCATGATGCTAATGAAGTGCAGGTGTGTACTTTATTATCTGTTAAAACAGGAGGATGCCCTGAAGATTGTGCTTACTGCCCACAGGCCGCACGTTATCATACCAATGTTAAAGTGCAGAAGCTAATGGAAGTAGATGAAGTACTTTCGAAAGCTATGGAAGCGAAAGAGGGCGGAAGTACAAGATTTTGTATGGGTGCTGCATGGCGCGAAGTTAGGGATAACCGTGATTTCGATAAGGTTCTTGAGATGGTGAAGGGTGTGAATGAAATGGGCATGGAAGTGTGTTGCACGCTTGGAATGCTAACGCATGAGCAAGCGGTAAAATTGAAAGAAGCAGGGCTGTATGCTTATAATCACAACTTAGATACGAGTGAAGAATTTTATAACGACATTATCACCACCAGGAATTACAGCGATAGAATAGAAACACTCGAAAATGTCCGGCAGGCAAAAATTTCTGTTTGTTCAGGTGGCATTATAGGATTGGGTGAAAATGAAACGGATCGGATAGGAATGCTTTTTACGCTTTCTAATTTGCCGGTACACCCTGAGTCTGTTCCTGTCAATGCACTCGTGCCTGTTGAGGGAACTCCTTTAGAAGATCAGCCCAAAGTTTCCGTATGGGAAATGATACGAATGATCGCTACAGCAAGAATCATTATGCCTAAGGCTATGGTAAGACTTTCTGCTGGCCGGGTACGGATGACCTTAGAAGAACAAGCTTTATGTTTTTTAGCTGGCGCCAATTCAATATTTGCTGGGGATAAATTGTTAACAACACCTAATCCCGGCCTTGTTCAAGATCAGGAAATGTTTCAGATATTACAATTAAAACCAAGACCATCGCACAAGGACAAGAAAGTAGTAGCACTGCACTAAATCGATCTCTACAACTTGTTCCATAGTTTCCCCAAAGCCGCTATAGTGTGACCTCTTTTGCCGGTTTAAAACCACTCATGGCAAAAGAGAGCGTTTAAACTTGAAGACTTTTGCCAACCGGCAAAATGGTACACTTTTTTTAATTCCAACAACGGACACCTCTGACCTGAGATGTCCTTAAAGCATATGAAAACAAAAATTTTACTCTTTGCCACTTTTTTTACAATTGCGATTTCTTCCTTTAGTCAAGTAGATACTTCTTATGTGTATAATCCAAATGCTCCATACGGAAGTTTGGACATTCGTCTGGCAAAATCTCCAACCCGATATTATTATTTGCAAGAGGATGTCACTTTTAGTTTTAGGGAAAGTGCACCTGGCGTAAAAACAAACACTTTTTTTGATATGACTTCGTGGAACTCCAGCGCATACACACAAGGAAACCTGAGAGAGAAGAATGGCAGCGCCGATAATTTTGTTATGAATTATCGGTTGCTAAAGCCGGTTGGATATAATCCTAGTTATGAAAAAGGATATCCGCTCATTGTTATGTTCCATGGTTCTGGTGAACACGGTAATTGCTGGAACGGTAACTGCTATCACGCCAACAAAGATTATAATCCTTTAATAAATAACCCTGCAGCGCCAACTGCCCCTGACCATGAACTTTTAAACAATGATCATCAACTTACGCACGGAGGAAGAACGTATCTTGATGCAGTAAATCTTGCTGGTAATAAACTTCCGGATGATCCGACTTTGTCCGAACGTGCCTTCCCTGGATTTATACTATTTCCTCAAAATCTAAATGGGTGGGGTGCTAATCCGGCTCAAGATGCCATTAGGATCGTTAGATTAATTTCAAAGAAATATAACATCGATGAAGACCGGATTTATATCAATGGATTATCCAACGGAGGGTATGGTGTTTACGAAGTAATGAAGAGAGCGCCATGGATGGTTGCTGCAGCGATCACCATGTCTGCTGTAAATGACGGAAGTATCACCAATAGAAATCTCGAATCAACGATCTCGAACATTCCACATTGGATTTTTCAGGGAGCGTTGGACACTAATCCAAACCCTTCGAGAACGCGAAGGTATGTGAAGAGTTTTAGGGATGCAGGTGCAATAATAAAGTATACTGAATATGAAGACTTAGGCCACACCACGTGGAACAGGGCCTATAAAGATCCAGGTTTCTTTAAGTGGATGTTAGGAGAAAATAAATCTGGGGTTCACATTTTTGCTGGTAATGCTGGATTATGCAACAGTTCAGGAGCAGGTCTTCCGTTAGAATTACCTGAAGGCTTTTTGGCTTACCAATGGGAAATGAATGGCCAAATTATCAGTGGTGCCAATAGTTCGATTTATACAGCAACATCATCAGGTAAATACCGAGCAAGATTCTCCAGAGTTGCTAATCCTGCAGAAGCAGATTGGAATAATTGGTCTCCGGAAGTAGAAATTGCCATTCAAAATCCTCCCGCTGCGGAAATCAAACAGGTCGGTACTGCTATGTTAGCAGATCTAAATAACAATAACATGGCAAGGCTTGAAGCAGTAGGTGAGTTCGCACATTATTACTGGTATAAAGATGGCGTCTTGCTTGACCTGCCAGGCGCAGAAGATGATACTATTCGTTTCATCAATATCCAGTCGGGTACTTGTAGTGGTGCGTGCCCTGGTAATGGTGCATATACCTTAGTGGTTTCCAATTATGATAACTGTAACAGTACTCCATCAACAGCAAGAAATATCTTCTTTAATAATCAGGCACCAATGATAATTGCAGCGGCTACTGAATTTAAAGCGCAGAATGTCTCTGCATCAGGTTTAACATTATCATGGAAAGACAATTCACAGGATGAGACAGGTTTCGAAATCTGGCGCAGAAAAAAAATAAGTGGTTCCCAATTTTCCCCTTGGGAAATGATAACATCTACAGCTTCAAGTGCTACAACTTTCAATGAGGTAAATCTTGAACCATCCACTACATATCAATATAAGATCCGTGCAGTGAGCAACGCAGCACGTTCAGAATATACTCCTGCAGCGGCAGATGTTTTGGAAGTACTAACAACAGGCGATACCGAAGTGCCGGGTACGCCCATAAACTTAGAAGCAAAACGTACGTCAATTGATACTTATTTACTAACATGGAGCCCTGTGACAGACAACACAGGCGTAAGAGAATATAGGATTGCCGTAGGTTCCGATACTGTATTTACCAATTCAGCCGATACAACTTATCAACTAACTGATCTCGAAGTAAATGGTTATTATACTGTAGATGTCGCTGCCATTGACTTAGCGGGTAACAAGGGTTCTGCGAGTAATAGAGTTTCGATCACTACTGTTGTTACGGGTTTATTCTATGAACACAGTCCTGGCTACTGGCCGAGCCTTGATAGTATTGACTTTTCAAAACCAGAATACACCGGCTTTGTAGATAACTTTACCTTATCACCAAAAACCCAGGACGATTACTTTTACATGAGGTTTGATGGCTTCCTCTATATCACAACGCCTGGCAACTATCAATTTAGGTTAACATCTAATGATGGAAGCCGGCTACGGTTAAATGAAACACTTATCGTTGACAACGATGGGCTTCATGACCTGGTAACAGTAGAAAGTGGTGTTCAAACCTTAGCTGAAGGTGCACAAAGAATAACAGTGGACTTTTTTGACTACACAGCGGCAGATAGCCTAATAGTTGAATATAAAGGTCCTGATTCCAACAATTCATGGTCAGTGATACCGGCTGAAGCGTTAAAGAGCGGTTTGATCGTAAGCAATGAACCTGATCAACATCAGCCTTTTACTGTTAGCGTTTATCCAAACCCAACCAATCAAAGCAACATCCAGGTGCAGGTTGAAAGTAAATATCCAGATCCTGTTGATGTTTTGCTATACGATGCCATGGGGCGGAAAATATATTCTAGGCAATTTGATGCAGCGCAATCACGGGCAGGGGTACAGCTTTCTCCGAACCAATTTTTAAAACAAGGTGTATATATTATTAGGGTGAATCAGGGGGATTACTTCAAGCAGCAGAAGATCATTATTCAGAACTAGTTACGCTTCAATCGTTTTCTGTCCTACTTTATATACAGATATTAGAATTTGCACGTCATTTTGTGTTGGAACAGATTTTTTGCCTAAACAGTATTCTCCCAAATCGTCTCACTATTGTTAAAGCAAAATCTAATCCCATGAAAAAAATCTACTTCATCATGCTGTGCTATCTGCTCAGCAACCTAAATTCTATTGCCCAGGTAAAATCAACCTATTTGTACAATACCGCCATGCCTTATGGCACCCTCGACATTAGAACGAGAATTAACGCGAGCTATTATTACTATTTACAGGAAGGCAAAACGTTTAGCCATCGCGAAAGCGCGCCTGGAGTGAGAACGAATAAATACCTCGACATGACATCTTGGGAATCCAATCCATATGGACAAGGAAACATGAGAAAGAAAGCTGGCACACTGGATCAGTTTGTTATGAATTACCGGCTATTGATGCCATCTAATTATAATGCTACTTTTGCTGACGGCTATCCGATCATGTTATTATTTCACGGTGCTGTTGAAAGAGCCAATTGCTATTACCAAAACTGTTATCATTCGGGTTGGGATTATGACCCGAATACAAATAGTCCTGCTGCTCCTAAAACGGCCACCCATAAACTTTTGAATAACGACCATAATTTAAGTCAAGGTGCAAAAGGACACATGGATGCCCGCAATCTAGCTGGATCAAAGTTGCCAAATGATCCTACACTTGCCAGACGTGCGTTTCCTGGTTTTGTATTAGTGCCTCAAATGATGAATGAATGGAATCCAACCAACGTTCAGGATGCAATCCGCTTGGTTCAACTCATTGCTCAAAAATATAACATCGATGAAAATAGAATTTATGTGCATGGTCTTTCCATTGGTGGATATGCGGTATACGAAGCAATGATGCGCGCATCGTTTCTTTTCGCTGCAGCGCAACCAATATCCGCAGTGAGAGATGCTGGCATTTTCGAATATAATCAACAAAACAGAGTCGCTCATATCCCAGTCTGGGCTTACCAGGGAGGAACTGACACCGCTCCTACACCTGCGTATACAAATTCCGTTGTAACCAATTTGCGCAATGCCGGAGCTGTAGTTCGTTATTCTCTTTATGATGGCGTGGGTCATACAGCATGGTATAAAGCTTTCGCTGAACCAGAATTTTATTCATGGATGTTATCAAAAAGAAAAGAGAATATTCATCCGTTCAAAGGCAATACGGTTATTAATACAAGCCAAGCAATTTATCCTAAATTGATGTTGGCAGAAGGGTTCTTTGCTTATCAGTGGGAAAAGAACGGTGTTATAATCTCAGGCGCTGGTGCTAATACCTATATTGCCAAAACGCCTGGAACATATCGTGCGAGGTTTAGTCGGGTAGCTGCACCTACCGCCACACAATGGAACCGTTGGTCAGCTCCCATTACAATTACTTCTGCAACAGCTACAGCAAGAATCAATGCAACGGAAGATACTGTAACAGTACTAGAAGATGTAGGTGATGAAAACGCCTTCGAAGTTAGAACATTTCCAAATCCTGCAACTCCCGAAAACTTATTCATCCAATTACAGACTGCAGATCGTGAATCCCCTGTGCAATTACAACTGATAGATCAAATGGGTCATGCAATCCATGATGCAGTCTATACTCCTGCACAAGTTTCCGAAGGTGTTAAACCTACTTTAACTCAACCCATTGCAAATGGAATGTATATCATTATTGCTAACCAGGGTAGAAGGTCTAGTAAACTGAAGGTCTTGATTAAGAAGTGATTTCACTAATATTTAAAAAAACAGGACACATGGAATAGTGTCCTGTTTTTTTACTAACTGCTTAGGTCAAAGTACTCGTTGGTTTATCTTTATGATCTAATAGTTTACCAGCGCCAAAAAAAATACCCCACATTCATGTGGAGTATTGGGGTTTAAAGTAAGGATGGGCCCGCTAATAAGTTATTGAATACCTTTAAAAAATTGATCAAAAAGGTAAGTGAAGTCGTAGGACTTCACTTACAGAAAGGGTCTAATTCAAAATTTTTGTCTTCAAGAGAAATAATCACTTGATCTAATCTTTATTAAAGATAAAGTGAGTGCAGAAAGTTGTCGCTATATTTAATTACTTTATCAGGAAAACTGTACAACTGGTTGTCAGGTTTTCCTTACAACTAGAATTGTTGAAAGATCAAAAACATTGGAAACGTTTATTTAGAGGATCTTTTACGCTTCATTTTATAGATTGCAAGTAGTAAACAGCAACGACATACTCTGTTTATTCAAATGAAGATCAATATTCTTATTGTTGATGATGAAGCGCTTCTTCGGGAGGGTTTGAGAGCAATGCTTCAAAAGGAAAATTTTGTGAAGGGCGTTTTTGAAGCTGATGATGAAAGTAAATTTGAGGAACGGCTTCTAAGCGATGCAATAGATTTAATCTTACTAGATGTGAGGCTTCGCACAACAAACGGCTTTGATTTGCTTAAAAAATTAAAGTCACTTAATCTTCAGCCAAAAGTTATAGCTGTAACTGGATTAGATGGTACCGAAGTCATCATTAATCTTTTAAAATCTGGTGTCAACGGCATCGTGTATAAACTAGATGGCTATAACGAAATCAGCAAGGCTATTAAAAATGTAATGTCAGCCGGCACTTATTTTCCTCTAAGTGTTTTAAAAGTAATACAATCCAACGCACAACGGTGGCAAGATACTCCATCGGTACTTTTAACTTTTCAAGAAAAAGAGTTGCTTAAAGCTATTGCTACAGGAGAGACAACAAAAGAAATTGCAGTGCAACTAAAAATGAGCGAATCTACAACTGAAACGTATAGGGTAAGGCTAATGAGAAAGGTAGGCGTTCCTAACACGGCCGCGCTACTAGCATATGCTTTCCGTAATGGAATATTGTGAACATTAATGCCCTAAGCTCAGTTGAAGTCTCGCCATCAATCCTTTGTTACCTTGTAAATATTCAATAGAGGCTCCAATGGCCTGTGTCCGCATTTTCAAAGTGTTGTTTTTCTTTTTTAGCCTCGATATAAATTCTGGTATTTTAGAAAATCCACTACCATCATCCTCAACTTCTATAACAATGCCGTTGGTGCTCCAGCTAAGTCTTACCCACACATGCCATGCAGATGAATGCTTGAATGCATTTTGGATTAATTCTTGTACAATACGCAACAGATAAAGTTCTTTTTGACTATCAATAGATCTTGCATCACCATCGTTTTGAAAATGTACATGGCCGGTCCCGGGCTGTTCCATGTTTTGGCAAAGCATTTCCAGCATGTTCTTAAGCGTATCACCTTCCATGCGCACGGGAAGAAGCCTTCGCGATAAACTTTTGACAGTCCTGACTACTTGTTCAAAGTCGTTTTGCATTTTAATCACCAAAGATTCAATTTCAGTAGAATCAGTTGAGGATCGTTCCATCCGATCAACATACAACCTGAATATCGAAAGCTTCTGGATCAAATCGTCATGAATCTCTGCACCCATCTCCGATACGATTTGATCACAGGCCTCTGCAGCTCTTCTAGAGATTTCCGCTTCGAGTTTCTTTTTGGAAATGAAAATAGGCATACCGGTATTTCTATTTTTTATGCTAACTTTTGTACGAACTACCTGGTTAAAATATGAAGGTAATAGTTAAAGTCATCACTATTCTGAGTCTTTTAGTTTCAATTGATACTTCTGCCCAAAAAATTGATTCTTTAATGTTAGTGCTAAATAATTCAGAAGGTGCAGAACGTGTTATCGTTTTATATGAACTAGGCTACGAGTACTTAGATTTGGACAACAGAAAAGCACGTGACTTAGGTAATGAGGGTTATACAATTGCTCAGTCACTTAATGATACTTTATCGATAATTAAGTCAGGAAGAGTTTTAGCCACCGCACTAAGAAAATTAGGTTCTTTAGATTCAGCAATTTTTATTTATGAGCAAATAGTGCCAATGGCAAGAATAAAAAATCCAGGTAAGGAACTACAAATTTTATTAAACAGTCTAGGTGTATCCTACCAGTTACAAGCACGATATGATGAAGCGTTACACTCTTTTTTTGGATCGTTATATTTAAGAAAGGAAGATGCTGAAAAACATATAGTACTAAATAATATAGGCGCTATCTATTATAAACTTAAAGATTATAGAAAAGCATTGGAATATTTTATTCTTTGTGCCGCCATAAAAAGAAGAATAAACGATTCCTATGATCTTGAAATTACTTTATTAAACATTAGTTTAAGCTACGCCTACATAAATGAATTCGGTAAAGGAATGCTTTATGCTGATAGTGCTTTAAGCATTTGTGGCGATAACTGCAGCAATGTTATAAAGAAAAGCGCTGGCTTCAGTCAAGGCGTCATTTTTCTTGGTCTCGGACAAATAAAAAGAGCAGAAACTTATTTTTTGTACTCCCTTAAGATTGCTAGAACGACAGAAGATCATCGCTATATACTGGACAATATCGACTACCTATCGCAGATTTATATTCAGCAAAATAAACTTGCGTCAGCTTTGCAGTATTTAAGAGAAGCTGAAAAGATCATTAACAATGGCGCATCACTAAACCTCGAACTCATTAAAATCTATTCCCGCTTCTTCGAAGTTTATAAAAAGCAGGGTGATCTGAAACAGGTTGCTTACTACCAGGAGAAATATATTCAACTCAAAGACACCATTTATAATGAAGCACTAACTACCAATTTGATGAAGATTGAGGCCAATCATTTGCAGCGTGAAAACACGGCACGTATAGAGGCACAGAAACGAGTAATTGCGTTGACTGAAAAAGACATTGCCAACCAAAGATTATTAAATATTCTCACAGGAGCTATTGCAGTTTTCTTTCTTCTGGCTATAATCTTACTTTTTAAATTAAACCTGCAAAAAGGGGGGTTAATAAACTGTTGGATCTGAAAGTTAAGGAAAGAACAAAAGAACTAGAAGCGAATCGAGATCTGTTGCTCACAATGAATAATGAAAGAAATATGCACGTCTCGAGAATTTTCAATGAAGTGATGAGGTCTCGTGCTACGGTAAACGGACTATGCTTATTGGCGTTAAATGATATAGAGGATCAAAGTGCAAGGAATTACTTGAAGAAGATCAATGATAATACGGATCACCTATTCTCAAAGCTTGAAAGTTTTCAGCAATTAGTCAGTGTTTGAGATTAATGCCTTTATAATCCTCTGGATCGAATAGTATCTTCCTTTTTCAAGACTATTATCAATTTATGCAAAAAAAGATGGCAAAATTTATTGCGCGATCGGTTGTTGTCTGTATGATCCTTATGTATCATAACATTTGTTATTCTCAATCTGAAAATGCCGATTCGTTGTTGGTATTAGTCAATAATTCTAATGGCACTGAAAGATGTGATCACTTGATTAATCTTGTGCGAGAGTTAGCAAACAGTGATAATAAGGCGGCTCTCAAATATGGGCAAGTAGCGAGGGAGCTTGCTTATAAACTTGGAGATACAGCAAGAATAATCACTTCTTCAAGGATAGTAGGACAGTTATTTAACCGATTATCTTTAAATAGACAAGCTGAAGAAATTTTATCTGACATATTACCAATTTGTCAAAGGAGTAATTTGAGAAGAGACTATAAAATTATTTTGAGCAATCTTGCAATAGCATATACCTATCAAGCGCAGTATGATAAATCGTTAAAAATAAACTTCCAGGCTTTGGAGCTTATGGAAACCGATGACGATTTCAAAGAGATGACCCTTCTATTAAACAACATTGGAGTTGTCTATTACAAACTTAAGGACTATAAAAGAGGTCTCTCATATTTTCAAGAAGCTTTGCAATTGAAGAAATCTATAAATGATACCTATGATCTTGATAGACTTCTTGTTAATATGAGCTTATGCTATGCTTCATTAAATACCTTTTCAAAAGCAAAAGTATTTAATGATAGCGCCCTGTCAATTTGTGGGAAACAGTGTGATATTAATCTTATTGCCGATGCTACTTTCTGTTATGGTGTTATTCAGTTTGGATTAGGGAACTGGGCTGGTGCAGAAAAATTATTCTTGAAATCTTATAAATTGAGTAGAGAGTCGGAGAACATTCGATACATGCTGGATAATGTTGACTACTTATGCCAGCTTTATATAGCAAGTAATCAATTAACAAAGGCTTCTAGCTTTTTAAAAGAAGCCGAAGAATTAATTAAAGACAGCACTGTGTTTAACCTAGAGCTTATTAAGCTTTATTCTCGTTTTATAGAGCTATGCGAGAAAAATAGAGATTTTAAAAGATTGGCAGATTATCAGAAAAAATACATCAATTTAAAAGACTATGTATACAATGAGGCGGTGACTAGCAATTTAATGAAGATCGAAGCGGAACACTTGCAAAGGGAAAACACCGCGCGAATAGAAGCACAAAAACAAGTGATTGCACTAACAGAAAAGAATGTTGAAAACCAACGTCTACTTAATTTGCTAACAGGCATGGTTGCATTCTTTTTCCTGATGGTAATTTTGCTTCTGGTGCGCATCAATAAAAACAGACGATCAGTCAACTTAATATTAGAGCAAAAAGTAAAGGAACGTACAAATGAATTGGTAACGAGCCGTGATCTATGGCAAACAGCTTATAAGGAGAAGGAGCAAATTATCACAAGGATTTCAAAAGAAATCCAAAGTTCTGTAGCAACATTAAAAGGATTAAGTGAGGTTGGGATCAAGGAAATTCGTGATCCCAATGCTTTAAATTATCTCAATCAAATTGAGATTACTTCTTCAAACTTAACGCAAGCAGTTTTTGTGATTAATAGTTCTGGATTGGAATAGCACTCCTCTTAAATTGTATTTTATTAAAGTTGACGGAGAGATTATAACTTTAGTGAAATAAAATTTCTATGAAATACCTTTACCTAACGCTGTTGATTTTCCTTTCACATTTTTCTTTCAGTCAGAATAAGAGGGTGATAGATTCGTTATCAACGTTAATAAATGGAAAACTAGGAGTTGAGAGATATGGACCATTGTATGAACTAGCTTTTGAGTTCATAGACAATAATAATGGAAAGGCGCTAGAAGTTATAACAGAGGCCCAATCACTTGCAGTTATTTCAAAAGATACTTTAAAAATTGTAAAGTGCGGCCGCGTGAAGGCGCAACTTTTGAATAGGATGAGAAGGCTTGATCTTGCTATCCTGGAAGGTCATAAAGTTCTCAATATTGCTAAAGAGAAAAATTATACTAACGAAACGAAATATTTACTTAATACACTGGCGCTTGCCTATACTTTTCAAGCTCAATACGATAAAGCGCTTGAATATAATTTTGAATCATTAGCAGCAAGACAAAAGATGGGAGATAAAAACGAGATCAGTGCCGCAATGCTCAACATCGGTTTTGTTTATTATAAATTGAAAGATTATAAAAAAGCTCTTACTTATAACTTTCAATCCCTGCAATTGAAAAGTGAAATTCCAGATGCTTCTAAGGTCGAAGTTCTATTGGTGAACTCGCCCTATGCTATACTTATCTTGCTGACTTTTCGAAAGCAAAGATGTATGTTAAAAAAGGACTAACTGCATGTGAAGGGAACTGTAATAAGGGAGTTGTCACAGATGCATATTTTTGCTTAGGTGTTGTCTATAATTCCCAAATTAAGTTAGATAGTGCCGAATATTATTTTTTGAAGTCCTATAAACTCGCGAAGCAGAGCGAAGATGTACGCTTACTACTGGATAATATTGACTATCTAACTCAGTTATATATTCAAACAAACCGGACTTTCCTGGCAAAGCAATACTTGCAAGAAGGAGAGGAACTTATTGATCAAGGTGAACAATTGAATCTCGAGTTAATTAAAATTTTTTTTCGCTTTACTCAACTCTATAAGAAGCTAGGCGATTTTGAAAGCCAGGCGACATACAGCAGAAGTATATTCAACTCAAGGATAGCATTTATAGCGAGGCGTTAACAACTAACCTGTTGAAGATAGAGGCAGACTATTTGCAAAAGGAAAATCGTGCCCGAATTGAAGCACAACGACAAATTTTAACATTGACTGAGAAAAATGGGGCGAATCAACGACTACTAAATGTATTGACAGGTGCAGTAGCTTTTTTTTTGTGATGCTAACCATTTTACTGGTGCGTATTAATAAGCAGAAACAGTCAGTAAACCGGCTTTTAGATCTAAAGGTTAAGGAGCGGACAAAAGAATTGGAATTAAACCGGGACGAATTGTTGAAGAGGAGTCAAGAGAGAAATCTCATAGTTTCTAAAACTGTAACAGAGGTTACCCGCTCTATTGCATCGATAAAAGGACTTTGTTCACTGGCCTTAAAAGATAACAATGTTCTAGGTAGAGGAGATTATATTAAAAGAATTGATGTTACAACAGACGATTTATCGTCCTTGATAAATGTACAGATATCGGCGATTACTGAAAGCTTAGACCGTTAAATGGATACTATTGGACTTAATTCAAATGACGTGAGAATACTAGCCGGAATATGGGGTTACGTTAGTCTTATGAGATAGTAGAACACCATGACAAAATAATATTTGGCTTAAAAGACCTTTTTAACATGTAAGATCTAGTCTGTTTTTGTATAAAAGACCTATTAAAAGTAACACTTTAAGCTTATCAATACATAATCTTAAAAACCTAATTTTCTCCTGAGTATATAATGAGGTGGAATAGATAATGCAGAAGGCTAAGAAGTGATACTAAAAAACCTTCCTTAGCTTCTGACAAGTGCATCCGAATTCTTTTACAAATTCTGAATCACTACTCCTCAGATGCTAGACCACCTACTGGTTCATTATGCTCTTGTGAGTATTTTACCTGCTTTAATTCCTGATTAGCATTGTTTGAATGAACAGAGGCAAAAGTAAAAGAAAGAGTTACAACGGCTGTTATCAATATGACTAGAAGTATTTTAGTTTTCATGTTGTTTAAATTTAGTTTGTAGTTTACAGACTAGCGTTCACTTCCTGACCCCCCTCCATTAAATTCAGTAGATGGTTCAACTTGTTCTTCTGTGCAAGCGGAAAAAGAAAGAGCTATAGTGATTGCCAATAGGGAAGCGTAAAAAAATTTTTTCATAAAGTTTGTTTAATGTGCAGGTAAATATTTAAGAGTCGGTTGGACTAGTGTTCACTTCCTGAACCGCCACCATTAAATTCAGTGGATGGCTCTACTTGTTCTTCTGTACATGCAGAAAAAGATAGCGCCACAGATATTGACAATAAGAGTGAGTAGATGAATTTTTTCATAATATTAGGTTTTAGGATAATGTTACTAGGTAAACTGTTATTTTTGGATTATTTTAGTTTCTGTTTGTAGTTCAAATATGAGTCGTTAGCTTTTCTTATTGTTTGTGCTTTATTTATGGAAATAACCTGTGTACTATAAGAATTTCATTTTCCCAAAAGCGATCTCAATTCTATTTCTTTTGCTATTGGTTCTCTTTGCCAATCATCAGTTACTTGGCCAGAAGAATAGTAAAATTGATTCCTTGAAGTTCGAATTGTCGCATGCGTCAGGATCATCCCGGTGTGACTTACTTTTAAAGCTTTCAACTGAATACTTGAATGTAGACAACCCCAAGTCGTTGGAGTTAGCTGGGAATGCATATTCGTTGGCAATTGATATTGGTGATTCTCTTATAATTATTAAAGGAGCTCGCCTATTAGGCCGAGTTTATCGTGCATCAGATAATTTATTAGAATCCATTAACTGGTTTAATAAGGCACTAGCAATTTCAGAACGTAACGCAACTGATAAAGAAGTTGCTGAAGAATATAAGCTCACACTAAATAGCATTGCAATTACCTATACATATTTTGCTGACTATGTTAAGGCGTTGGAATATAATTTTAAGTGCTTAGAATTAAGAGAAAGAGAAGGTAATAAGGCTGAAATAAGTATTGTGTTAAACAATATCGGTTTGGTTTATTTCAAACTTAGAAATTATCAAAGGGCAATTGTATATTATAAAAAATCATTAGCATATAAACATGAATCTAAGGACTATTTCGATTTAGATTTACTTTACATCAATATAGGATTGTGTTATAATCAAATAAAAGACTTTAAAAGCTCGCAGGAAAATTTCGAAGCTGCATTTAACGTCTGTAAAAATGATTGCTCGAATAGAATCAAGATGGAGGGTGAATTTGGTCTTGGAGTTTCCAACTATGGTCAGGGAAATTTTGCCGAGGCTACTAAGCATTTCAATACTTCAATAAGTATTGCCACGGAAATAAGTAATAATAGGTTCAGGGGAGAAAATCTGGTTTACCTAGGAAAAGTTTATATTTCCCAAGATGAGCCTAAATTAGCAGAGACTGCATTGGCTCAAGCTGAAGCGCTTGCAAGTAAATCGAATTATAAAGAATTATTGATTGATACGTACAGACAGTTCTCGTTACTCTATAACAAGACTAAGAATTTTGAAAATGCAGCAATCTACCAGACAAAATACATTTCTTTAAAGGACTCAGTTTATAACGAATTGCTTATTGAGAACATTTCGAAAGTTCAACTTGTGTATGCTGAACGTGAAAACATCAAAACCATAGCCGCCAAAGAAGAAGTCATTCAGCGCCAGCGCAGCCTCAACTTCGCGATAGTAGTAATAGCTGTCTTAGCTACCCTGTTAATCTTCGTGCTTTACAGAAGTATCCAGGTAAAGAAAAAAGTTAATGCTGCACTTTCTGAGGCCAAGGCCATTATTGAAGAACAAAATAAACAGCTGCTTAATTCTAATATCAACCTCGATAAAGAGCTCAAAGAAAAGAACATTGATCTCGAAAAGGCAAATGAATCTTTAAGAAGGGTGAATGATGAGCTTGATAATTTCATCTACAAAACTTCCCATGATATTCGCGGTCCGTTGGCAAGTCTCAAAGGCATGTGTAACGTGGCGTTGATGGATGTAAAAGATCCGGTAGCGTTGAACTACTTGCGGAAGCTTGATGTAACTGCAGAAAAGCTAAATACTATTCTAACCCGACTGCTCATTGTAAATCAAATCAACAACTCAACACTGGCAACTGAACCCATCGATTTCGAAGCTATTGTAAACGATGTTTTGTTGCTGGAAAGGAAGAAAGGAATGCCAGCGAATCTTCTTGTAAAGAAAAATATTGGTCCGCTTATCGAGTTTTCATCCGATAAAGAATTTGTTAGAATCATTCTTGAAAACCTTATTGACAATGCCATTAAGTTTTATAACGACTCAGCACGCGTTGATCCCTTTGTCGATATTACAATAGTTACTGAGGGTGAATTTTTAAAGATCAGAGTTGTCGATAATGGAATTGGTATTAGTGAAGCCCACCCTGATAAGATCTTTCAAATGTTTTCAAGGGCTTCAGAGCGATCTGAAACAGGTGGTATAGGACTTTACATCACTAAGACAGCTGCTCACAAACTGGGCGGTATGATAAACCTTAATACCACACCGGAAGGCTTTACCGAGTTTTCCGTAAAGCTGCCTTTGACTGCTTCTAACGTGACTGCCTGATTGCCGCTGTCGAATTTTTTTCCTTCCTTTTCTATTATCATCTTGCAGCCTTTTAGATTTCGATATGAAGAAGTTCAAGCGTTATACCATTACTTCAGCTTTGCCTTATGCCAACGGGCCATTGCACATCGGGCATATTGCTGGAGCATACCTACCAGCAGATACCTACGTTCGTTTTTTGAGATTGCGGGGTGAGGACGTGGCTTTTGTTTGTGGTTCAGATGAACACGGGGTAGCCATCACTATTGGTTCGAAAAAAGAAGGCGTTACGCCTCGCCAGTTTGTTGATAAGTATCATACAATGATGAAGAAGGCCTTTGAAGATTTTGGCATTTCCTTCGATATCTATTCACGCACATCCAATGAAGTTCATTATCAAACTGCACAGGACTTCTTTACTAAGATCAACGAACAGAATCTTCTGATTGAAGAAACGTCGGATCAATACTTCGATGAGCAAGAGGGGATATTTTTAGCAGATCGTTACATTGTTGGCACTTGCCCTAATTGTGGTAATACAAATGCCTATGGCGATCAGTGTGAGAAATGCGGAACGAGTCTCAGTCCAAAACAACTAATTAATCCAAGATCAACTGTATCCGGAAAGCAACCTATTCTAAAGCCAACAAGGCATTGGTATTTTCCGCTGGATAAGTTCGAGGGGTGGTTAAAAGAGTGGCTGATAGAAGGTCATAAGAACGACTGGAAAACAAACGTCTATGGACAGTGTAAGTCATGGATTGATCAGGGACTTCAACCACGTTCCATAACACGCGATCTTGATTGGGGTATCCCGGTTCCGCTTCCTGATGCAAAGGGAAAGGTGTTATATGTCTGGTTTGATGCACCGATTGGTTACATATCGGCTACCAAAGAATTGAAACCAAATGATTGGGAAAAATATTGGAAGGATCCTGAGACACGGCTGATCCATTTTATTGGTAAGGATAATATTGTATTTCACTGTATCATCTTCCCGGCAATGTTAAAGGCTGCGGGAGATTTTATCTTACCAGATAATGTTCCTGCTAACGAGTTTTTAAATCTGGAAGGAGAGAAACTCTCAACATCACGTAATCATGCAGTATGGCTTCATGAGTATCTTGAGGATTTTCCGCAGCGGAGAGATGAATTGCGTTATGTATTAAATTCAATTTCTCCTGAAACAAAAGATGCTGACTTCACCTGGAAAGATTATCAACAAAAAGTAAACAGCGAGCTGGTTGCGATACTTGGTAATTTTGTAAACAGAGTCATGGTGTTGACTTGGAAATATTACGATGGAAAGGTTCCTTCAGAACATGAGTTACCACCAACAACAGATAAACGAAAGAGAATTCTTGAACTTTATAATAAAGCGCATCATGATTTAAATCGCAGCATAAAAGCGATGATTGATGCGTTGAACAATTTCAGATTCCGGGAAGCCCAATTCGAAATGATGAACTTAGCCAGGATAGGAAATAAATTTCTGGCAGAGACAGAACCATGGAAGCTTGCGAAGGAAGACATGGAAGCGGTGGGTGCAATACTGAATTATGCTTTAACAGTTGTTGGAAACATTAGTATTGCTTGTGCCCCATTTTTACCGGATGCCTCGTTAAATATGATCAAACAATTGAATGCAGAAGCATTGGTGGATCAATGGAAATTGTTTTGGACCAAAGAAGAACTTGTTCACACGGTGCCACAACATCATCAATTGAACAACGCGGAACTGCTATATAAAAATGTCGAAGACACTGATCTTGAAAAACAAATAGAACGGCTGAAGAAAGATAAACCTAAGAGCATGGAGACAACAGAAGCTTCAGTTAAACCGCTTAAAGCTGAAGTAGTATATGATGATTTTGCCAAACTCGACATTCGGATTGGGACGGTTTTGACTGCAGAAAAAATGGAAAAATCCAACAAGCTTTTAAAGCTAACGGTGGATACTGGCATTGATAAACGAACAATCCTAAGTGGAATTGCACAACATTTCTCTCCAGAAGAAATCACTGGTAAACAAGTGACGCTCATTGCTAATCTTGCTCCAAGAAAGATGATGGGCATCGATTCACAAGGGATGATTCTCATGGCCGAAGATTCACAAGGCAAACTTAAACTGCTTCAACCTTCTGATCTTGTAAATCCGGGTTCAACAGTTAGTTAAGTGAATAAGATCTTGATCGCTTGAATTAATTTAAATCGTCCAAGTATTTTTACGTGACTAAAAAATGTGTGATACTAAAAGCATCACACATTTTTAGCACAAACTATTAGCACTTTTGCGACTCAAAAGACTCGACATCGTTTGATCGTTAAAGATTTTCAAGAATCTAGTTACGCTAACTTATTTTAAAAAATACCGGACATCTCGGTGGTGCTGGCCATCTTGATGCTGAAAGCATCCCAACGTTTATAGCACGCACGATCAACATTTCCGCGACTCTGAAGGAGTTGTACATTGAGCTCTTGCCGTGTTCTTCGGTTTAGATCCATTGCAGGATTCTTTTGTGCGACTCCTTCGAAGTCGGATCTAATACTAGTTATTTTACTATAAACGTTTAATGCTTCAGCTTCAATAGTCTGCGTTAAGTTGATAGAAATGAAACACCAATTCTACTCGTTAATCATTGTATTGAGTCATAGTGAGGGCAGGCCCTGCGGTACAAAACGATAGGATCATTTCATTTGCCTTCTTGATAACGTCAGGCAACTTTGTAAATTCTTCTTTGCTGAAGTTACTCAATACAAAGTCAACCTGTTGACCTTTGTTGAAATCATTGCCAACGCCAAAACGAAGTCGGCTATAATCCTGCCCATTCAAAAGTTCTTCGATATTTCTTAACCCATTGTGACCCGCTGCGCTTCCCTTTGTTCTTAACCGGAGATTCCCAAAAGGAATGGCAATGTCATCCACCACTACTAAAAGGTTTTGCTTTTCAATCTTAAGCTCATTCAGCCAATAGAGAATAGCTTTGCCACTCAAATTCATGAAAGTGTTTGGTTTAATCAGGTGAATGGTGCGGCCCTTAAACTTGAATTCTGCTTTCTCAGCAAGCCTGCCTATTACAAACTCGGTTTTATATTGATCAGCTAATTGATCGAGTACCAGGAAACCCGCATTATGCCGTGTTAACTCGTATTCCGGACCTATATTCCCAAGTCCTGCAATCAGGTATTTCATATGAAAGAATAGTGTTAAAAGTCAGATATAGTAATCAAATTAACAGGCTTGTCTTTTAGTTCATGCTTGCTTTTTTCGAATCAAATTTAATAAGAACAGGGTCTACAGCCTCACCAAGCCATCGAGGATATACTGACAGTACAGCTAGGATACAGCTACCCTTTACCTAGAGTCAGGTTTCTGAACTTAAGAGCCAAAATGTCAGTGCCGTCGTTGAGCAAATTAAGCAAATAAAAAAAGAGGAGAATAAATTCTCCTCTTTCAATATTAGTGTGTTACAATTACTTTTTACCAGCTTCCTTCTTAGGAGCTTCAGCCTTTTTAGCGGGGGCAGCACCAGCGGCAGGAGCAGCAGCGGGAGCAGCAGCACCTTCAGCAGGAGCAGCAGCGGCAGCGTCATCGGCAGCTAACTTAGCAGCGCGCGGAACTTCAACGGCAGCAATGGTAGACTGCTTAGGATCCATGAAGTCCAGACCATCCAACTTCATATCACCAACTTTTATAGCATGGTGAAAATCAAGTGAGGAAACGTCAACATCAATGTGATCAGGCATATCTTTAGGAAAGCCATATACTTTAAGAGAAGATTTTTTTCTGATTAAAGATCCACCTTTTGCTACACCAGGAGCCTGGCCTACCAATCTCGTTGGAATGTTCATTTTAATCTTTCTCTCTTCAGAAATTTTCAAGAAATCAGCATGCAGAATAATTTCACTTACTGGGTGAAATTGTACTTCCTGTAGTATAGCTTGTGATTCTTCACCTTCAATGTTGATGTGAACAAAGTGCGCTTCGTTAGTATATACGAGGTCGCGGAAAAGAATCATTGGTGAATGAAAATGAATTTGTTGTTCACCACCATAAAGTACACAAGGAACAAGACCTTCGTCTCTTAGTTTTTGGGATCCTGCTTTGCCGAGATTTGCTCGTTTATACCCTATAATCTCAACGGTTTTCATAAATATTAATTTAGTTAAATGTTACAGTTTAATAAACAATGAGCTGATGGACTCATTGGTGTGAATGATTTTTATCGCCTTTGCAAAAAGATCAGATACCGATAAAACTTTTATCTTCTCCGATTCCTGTTTCAGCGGAATAGTATCGGTTACAACGATCTCTTCCAGTGCAGATCCTGCAATGTTTTCGTAAGCATTACCAGAAAGCACAGGGTGTGTACAAACTGCCCGCACCGATTTAGCACCATTCTCTTTCAAAAGTTTGGCTGCTTTACAGATTGTACCAGCGGTGTCAACAAGATCATCGACTAGGATCACATCTTTGCCATCAACTTCTCCGATCAATCGCATGAACGCTACTTTATTAGCCTCTTTCCGGTACTTATCACACACAGCCAGATCAGCTTCAAAGAATTTTGCGAAGTTTCTTGCTCTTTTTATCCCACCTAC
>JAESFH010000261.1_pt1 | contig 23677 bp, 25 predicted proteins | sample 9269381 | NCBI WGS metagenome assembly JAESFH01 (sample SAMN14504062, study PRJNA617094) | algae metagenome | isolation source: Aphanothece sp. CMT-3BRIN-NPC111 and co-occurring heterotrophs from well... | place: USA: Clark Mountains Wilderness, California | collected 2010-04-18
TGGGATGGGGTTCAACATAGCCACTGCCCGAATGGGAACCGTTACCCGGGTTTGGACCACTCGGTCTGGCGGTGATCTTTGGCATGGCTTGGAAATCGATTTTGATCAACTCAGGTCGCGGCGTTCGTTCCGAACCCCCCACCTCACACGCCCTAAGCTCGACCGAGATCAGCATGGCACGGAAGTCGAGGTCTCAAAGCTGAAGCCTGAGCAGCGGGCCAATTTTCTACGTCAGCATACACAAATCCGAAAAATGCTCTCCCAAGCCTATTCCGCTATGCTGCGACCCAACGGAGAGCCGATATCCTTCCAGTTATTTTTGAACAACCGCATCATTCAGGCAAAGAGCCACTGCGTATGGGGTGAAGATCGAACCATAACCCTCCCAGATATTGGTACTGTGTCGGGCGTCATTAGCTTTAATCGACCCTTGGGGACGCGTGTACACTGCTCATACTGCATGGCCAATTTGGCAGAACATACCGACTTAGCCTGTCCATGTCCAAACTGCTCGTCCTCTGGCACTTTATCACTCAGACGGAGGAGCATACGTGGTTGGGTAGGGTTACAGCGCTACCTGCACAAGACGGAGTTCGGCATCGATTTTATCCGCAATGGACGGAAAATAGAAATCGGCAACAAAGATGTTTTTGTGTGGCTAGGCGATGAAGGAGAAGAACCGGAATATCCGATAGACGATCCTCGTGGGAGGGGACGCATTGTCGGCGAAGTTCATATCGACCACTGTCGAGTTGATTTCGCTAAACAGCGATTTGACCGTAACGACCCTGCATGGGCGGAAGCCATGCGTTTCCTCCGCGGTGAGGGGCCACTTCGCCCGGAGAAGGCAAGGCAGCTCGGCTTTGCTCCCCCCGACGATGCTCCAATCTTCAAACTTTTCAAAGCTTTTCGCCGATCAAGCCCCCAGTCGAGTCAGGCAGGTGCGTACAAGCGCCTCCTTATTGTTCCTGACAACGAACTTTCTTTGAGCATGGCTCGGAAATTTGAGGACGGAGACCCGGAATTCCAGTCTGATGCCAAGTGGTGGGCATTAGTCGAGGAAGCCGATGGTAAGCTGCTATTCGGCGACCGAAAGAAGAGACCTGAACCAAGCGTCGGCCCCATGGATGGAGGCCGTCAGCCCAGCCCAAATTCGCTTCCAGCCGGCCTGCTGGACGATCCCGTTGCACCCCCGATACTCAAAACCGCTTCTAAAAACGGTCGCGAGCCAGAGCCACCACTCCCGCCCCCACTACGCCGCGTGGTTCCCTCATTGTCCCGGCGCTTCGATCATCCAGACACGAACATTAGCTGGACGGTTGAGACCTTCGAAGTTGCTCCGCGCGATCCCGAGCTAACTGAGGGAGTAGCTTGGTCATGGATAACGGCGGACCAAGCCACCCGAACGTTCCACTTCTTGTTCAATCCTGAACACGAAGTTTTCCAGTCGATGACAATGACGCCCATTGATGCACTCTTGACCGAGATAGCCCATCGAACGGTTGAAATCTCCCGAGGTGGACGAAACGAACGTCCACTTGCCGATGTCATTGCGAGCTTGCGTCGGGCATATCTCACCGATGAAAAGTTAGATGCCCGTCAGATGAGTGCGGAAGCTGCCAGCACTCTTAACCTGCTCTCATCCCTCCTCGTGGAGAACTGTCCGGAACACGAGCGTCCTGAGCTGTTCGCGGATCTGCCTGTTGAGGACCAGCAGCAAGTTATGCGTAGCCTCGCTGCCCGCAAAATCCGACCTGATACAGCGATCTCGGATGGCTCATTCCTCGCGTTTTCCCCTCCCGTGCTGCTCATCCACCTCTTGGAACGCTATCCCGAGAAATTCTTTGACGGGAACATCTGGGACATGTCTTACAACGCGCTGGACTACAAAGATGAAAGCCTTAATTCCCAGGCGCGTCTTGAAATACGGGAACGTTATCGCTCGTATATTGTCGATGCTGTTTGGTTAGCTGAGGCTGATGCATTAACTCTTGAACGCGCGACCCGGGACGAACTCATACGAGCCGCCATGTCGTTGCGGCTACTCCGGCCGGACCAGGAGCTGCAATGAAAGCCTCAACATTTCTGGACGAAAGGCGCTTACTAAATGGCCCATGGCAGGCGTTTGAGCGCGATGTTGCTCGCGCCCTGATCTTTTCAGGGTTTGAAGACGTCAGGTTGGTTGGCGGATCTGGCGACCGGGGCGCCGATATCATTGGCGTGAAACGTGGTCAGGTATGGGTCGTGCAATGTAAGTACACATCCCAATCAGGCCCTCCGAAAGAGGCCGTCAAGGAAGTAGCGGATGCGGGCCGGTTCTACGGCGCGGACAGGATGGTGGTCGCGACATCCCGAATTCCAGGACCTCGGTTCAACGAGGAGGTCGACCGCTATACCGGTGTTGGTATCCATATCGAAGTTCTGACTCCATCTAAGCTGATCGAGCTAATGTCTGCAGTCGGTGAATACGCACCTGCGCGCCGAATTTTGCGCGATTACCAGCGGGAATCGAGCAATTTGTTAAGGGAGGCATTGATTGATGTTGGGCGGGGCCAACTGGTGCTCGCTACCGGGCTTGGCAAGACCGTCGTAATGGCAGAAACCGTCTCTGATCTCTTCAGGGACGGTCTCATTCCTCATGATCGAGTTCTCGTCCTCGCCGATAAACGGGAGCTTGTGAAGCAGCTCCAGCTTGGATTTTGGAACCAGCTTCCGAAGTGGGTGCCAACACATCTGCTCTCAGGCTCGGAGGAGCCCGTGTTTTGGGACGGGATAACCTTTGCGACTGTCCAGAGCGTCGTCAGCCGCCTGAATAGCCTGCCCGAGTTCGGTCTCATCCTTGTCGACGAGGCCCATCATATAGGTTCATCGACGTTTAGGCATGCGATAGAGAGCTTAAATGCCCCTATGTTAGGTGGTGTGACAGCGACACCATGGCGTGGCGATGGCTTTGACATCGACGGCCTGCTTGGCAAAGCCTTGGTCCAAATTGGTATTGCCGAGGGTCTCAGCCGTAAATTCCTGAGCGAAGTCGATTATCGCTTGCTGGCCGACAACCTTGATTGGGGGCTTGTACAGGAAAAATCATTCTACAATTACTCTCTTACTCAGTTGAACAAGAAACTCCTCATTCCAACCAGGGATGAGGAGGCAGCTCGCCATATCGCGGATGTTTTTTACCGAGAAAAGCGATGTGGGGGTATTGTCTTCTCTCCCACGATTGAACACGCACAGCACTTTTCCGAGATGCTGCGCAGATTTGGCCTACGAGCGGAGCCGATCTCCTCAGCTCAGGACGAGAGAGAACGAGATAAGCTCCTCGCCAGCTTCCGCAAGGGACAAATCGACATCATGAGCAGTGTCGACCTGTTCAATGAGGGTGTTGATGTCCCTGATGTGGATCTCATCGTGTTTATGCGAGCAACACATAGCAGGCGCATATTTGTGCAGCAAATTGGCCGCGGCCTAAGGATCAGTGCGCAAAAGGACAAAGTAATAGTGCTAGATTTTGTTACTGATCTACGCCGCATAGCCGAGGTTCTAGAGCTTGAAAAGGCGGCACGTGGGCCACTGGAGAAACTCCCCTTGGGACGTCAGTTGATCAGGTTTCATGACGCCTCTGCTGGTGCTTTCATGCTCGAATGGATGAAGGATCAAGCGGATCTTATGCTCAGAGAGGGGGACCCGATGTTGAAGCTTCCAGCGTTCGACTATCCCGAGACACCGCTGCCGGGAGGAGTAGAGTGAGCGTTCCCGATTCATTGCGGGCTGAGGTAAAGTCTTTGCTCTGGGCGGAGGCAGACCGGCTTAACTGGACTGCCCTGCAAGCTACGGAGAAGGCGCGTTGGTATGAACTATGGACGAGCAGTCCTCAGGTTGGGCAGAGACTTGCTCCTTACCTCGACCCTAGGAAAGTTCGTGTCTACATTAAAGATACCCTGCTGAAGGATTACACTCGTGACCAGATGGCTGATCATCGCCGAACCCTAGCACTTCTTGGCATAGGAAGCGACGTGATGATCTTGCGCGACTATATTAAGCCCCACGGTCGCCTTCTGTCCGACAAGCGTCAGATCGCTTGGAGCAAGGCCACGGATTGGAAGCTCACTTTAATGGCTCTCCACGAGCGATCATTTCAAGTTCCCGGCAGCTCGCCGTATGGTGCCGTGCTGTTCGATGCCTCAGTGAAGCACGGGGATCCTGATGCCCAAGCCGTGGTAATGGATGCCGCCCGTAAGCTTGGGATCGAGAGGATACGATGGATTCCCTAATTGATGCAGGTCGTCCCCTCTAACTGCCTCTTGAGCAGAAGTTCAGGAGGTGATTACAAGCGTTATGGCTAAAATTGGCACAACTAGGAAACAGATATTCCGAGCTGGATTCAGCATTCATCTATGGCGCCGCCCATGCGGGAATTTCCTCCCGCGCGACATTCAGAAACAGCCCTGCGGGTACGAGCCACAGCGCGGCAAAGAACGTCTTGAGTCCCAACATCCCTTGGCCAGCCCGGCCTCGTGATCAGTGCGGTCGCGACCACCAACGCCTGAGCGCGCGCCGTTGCGATCAACGCGCGTGCCATTCAATGTGGCTGGCAGCGCAAAATGCTGGCGCCGAGGATCCGACGGCGAGTGCCCCGGCAAACATCAGGTCGGTGGGGTCATCTTCAGTCCCGATGACGCCATCGCCCAGGTTCATCCGAGTGACGGTGAATGCTGCCATGAGCGCAACGCCGACGGCGGCTCGGTACGCGGCTTGTCTGTCATCCTCGCTGCCAGCTCACAAGTGCTGCCGGCGGAGACCAGCGTGGTGCCAACGGTCGTCAAATCGGTCACATCCTAATCCACTTCATCGGTGAACTGCATCGCGATCAGCGTTGCCGATAAGCCCACCTGCTGAAGATGAAACTACCCTTCCGGTTCCGCTGGCGCGGGATGTTGGCCCACACGTCCTACTCCTTGGCTTGATCACGCATGGCATCACTGTGATAGGAGCGGTCGGCCATAAGGGTCGCACCCGGTTCGAGATCGGTCAGGAGCTACCCGCCGCAGTGCCACCATGGGCTTCCACTGTCAGAGCGATCCGGACGGGCCGTCCGTCAGCATCCATAAGAGCATGGATCTTGGTGGTCAGCCCACCTCGGGAATGTCCCATGCTGCCATGATCATCCCCTCTTTACCCGTCGCGCCATGCTGATGGACACGAACACAGGCCCGTCACGCGCAGCCTGGCCCAGACCTTCCGATGCCCCTCGCCATGAAAGGGGCTGGCGGTCAGAACATCCCGGATCGCCTCGACCAGCACCTCATCCGGCATCGGCCCGATAGGACCCGGACAGAGAGGAGGCTCTGCCTGGGGTGGAGCAAGATGCCGGTAGACGCTCGCACGCGAGGCTCGCCAGACCCGACATATGCGGGCCAGACCATAGGGCCTGCCGCTTGAGGGCGAGACGGTCCGGCTCCTGGCTGTGACCTCCGCCGGGCCAAAGGGCGGTTGGCCTCCAAGGCCGCGATCTTGGCCTCCAGCAGCTCGCGTTCGAGCAGCATCTCGTCGAGCTTCGCCTTCAGGCGCTTGCTCTCGAGCCCTTCGCCCGTGGTGGTTCGGGCTGCGAGGCTGGCCTCACCGGCGGCCAGGAAGGCTTCCTGCCACCCGCTCAGGGTCGCGGCCGTGACGCCGCGCCCGCGAGAGCGTCTCGAGGTCCTCACCCCGCAGCAGCCGCAGCACTGCATCACGCTTGCGCTGCCGCGACATGCGCCCACCCCGGCCAAGACCAACGCCAGTCCGTTCTGTCGTCTGCATCGTCATCATCACCCTCCCGCGGATCAGGTCCACTTACAGGGTGTCTCAGCCAACCGTGGGGCGCAGGAGCCTTGAGATGCCCGACACCGGCTCCACTGCGGATCGTCGCCTCTTGAACGCCCGCCTGGTTGCAGGAGCAGATCTCGCTTCTGGCCCGCCACGTAGACCCGCAAGCGCCTCTCCTTGGGCGTATGGTGGCCGCGTTATCCCGCACCCGTGATGATCCGCTCGATCTCAGCCCCAATCGTCTGCTCGGGATCAGGAATGACGTCAGCCAGGGTATGTCCGACAGCGCCTGCACATGGGCCACAAACTGCCCGGCCTTGCAGCGGTAAAGGGGTGTCCCGACTGACACCTTCACGCCGAATCCATAGGGTCGATGGGCCTTGCCGTTTCCGATGCACTCTACCTCAGGCGCATGTAGAGAATAGAGGTCGCAACCACGCTCGCGCTGGCGCTGATCCTTGACCCGCCGGGCCAGGGATAGAGGCAGGGCGAAGACCTCGGCGAGTTCAGGTTGGGCGGCGATCTTGGGCGTGATATCGCGGATCACCCGCCCCAGTATCGTGCGCAGGCGTCGGAGCGCCTTGGTGGCCCGCTTGAACGGCTTGGCATGCGCATTGCGCTGGTGCTGGATGAGAGCGCTCTTACCCACTCGCCCATAGCACTGGAGCAGACGCCCCCTTCTCCTTGGCGATTACATACTTGCCAAACACGCTCTATTTCGGGAGCGCCCTAATGGTGTTCATCAGCGTGTCCCATTTCGCATTCAGGATGAAAGAGGCGGCCGCGACAATTCCTGTAATGAAGAAGACTGCCACTGCTATTCCACCTTTAATAAACGATGCTTGGTGGCGAAGGTCATCCACCCTGTCTCCTTGTGATTTTACATCACTGATCAGCCGGTCAACTTTGGCAGTAAGTTCATGGACGCTACCTTTAAGCTCCATGACAGCTTGTAGCGTAAAGTCGTGACTAGACTGCACGTAGTGCGGCGGCGGGATGTTCTCTGGGCTTGGTCGCGGCGGTAAATCTTCGCGCCCCGCCTGTCCCGGTTGCTGAGGTCGCTTAACCATTGCTAGGCTCAAACGCCGCCCCGATCCAGTCCCAAACCTCACGGTTCGAGAGGCCATCGAAGCTCCCAGCCAATCGGAAAACGACAACTCCCGTAAGCTTACCAGGTTCAACGCCAAGCTTTTCAACCACTTTCTTGGCGGTCAATCCATTCCCTTTAATGAACCATATACTGTCGCTGTATCTCAGATGATCGTCCGCAAACGCAGACTGAACGGCCTTCGCTAAATCGGTCGTCTTCGTTCTCGTAATAGCAATAAAGACAGCCATCTATTTGATGTCCCGCAGCTTGGCGGCACCGACTCTTGGCTTTGGCTCATGCTGTGGCGGCGTTCGTGAAAGTCTCCCCATCAGGGGATCGGCACCGGATGAGTGCTCGTCAACACCAATCTCACGAGCCTTTTGCATGGAGATTTTGGATCGCTCCAAATGATCCGATTTTTTGGTCATCGGCCCGCCTTCGCTATAGGCACAACGGTTTCTGTTTGATCACCGGGAGCAAATAGCGGCGTATCCATGTGCTCCACGCCGGGCTTACATATACGTAAAGGGCCGCCATCGCGGCGCTCGACCTTACCATCAAGAACGAGAAGGTCAGACCTGTCGAACGTATGTAGTTCTAGGCAATTCCAATAAACTGCCGTAGCGAGGTGGATCGCATCAGGGCGCTTCTTTAGGCCGTTTTTGTGGTGATCGCGCTTGAGCTTGCGAGCGAGCCTTGCTATTTGAAAGTCTAGCTGAACACGGCGAACGAACGGTTGTCTCAACAATTCTTCGAAAAGCTCATCCGTTTCCTCGAGTGGGTACGGCTGCCCGTGATCCGCAGTGCCTCCTGTAAGCTCAAGGTAAACGTAATAATTGACCAAGATCCGGTACTCGCCGCGCTGCGCGGCCTCCCAGACTGATCTTAGAGGGTGAATTTTGTCTGGCTCCGAATTGATCAAGCCAATCCAAGCGCAGGCATCCCAGTAGACAATGCGCGGCCCCTCAGCCAATTTCATCTTCCCATTGTGCATCTATATACTCTGACGGGCTGAGGCCGCCAGTTAGCCCAGGTCGAGCAATATCTGAGTAGCGAAGGGGCCTAGGGTCCACGTCCTCAATGTCTAAGGCAAGGACCTGCTGAATACGCCCGTCTTTCCGATAGCTTATCTCTCCAGTGACCAAGACGCGGCGGCTATTCCAGACCTCAGCCCATGTATGGCTTGCCCCAACACGGGCGACAAGTTCAGGAGAGAAAATACACGTAACGTCTAACCCGGAGAGTCTGTCACGCAACACTACAGCAGGCTTCCCATAGTACGTAGATGTGCTCAGAACATTACCTTCGATTGTCCCAAACTCTGTGCGAGACTGATCCTCTCTTCTAGTCTTCTCTATAAGAAATTGATCAAGCGCCCGAATTGCAGGTTCGGCACTATGAGGCTCAATGAAGATTCGTGTCTTCCACTGATCCTCAAATACAATTTCTGTCCTACCTATACTTTGAAGACTACGAGACAAAAGATTTCGAGTGAGGTGGCGGCTATCGTCATTTAAATACTGGGGGATGCGCCCCACCATGATCTCGCTTAGCGACTGCGCGACAAAAGCCTTCTCTCGCCGCGCCACCTCCTCAGCAATAACACCGGGAAATTTTGCCACCGCCTGCGCAGTCAATCGGAGTGGGCTATTCATGGATATCTCCACAACCTGCCACATTACTCCTTTTGCTTCTCTCCCCCCGCCAGCGCCTAAAAGTTCGAAGAATTCAAGTATTTGACGCATAGCGTCGTCGACCGCGAGAGGAGCATCCTCTCCGGCACTAGAATGTATGATCAACGTGACTTTCTCCGGGGTCATTGACTTGGCGCGTTCAATGAACCCGTGGATAAGCCACGATAGGTGAGTCGCCTCCCAACAATCCCACTAAGTGCCACCTCCGCCCGCTTTGTGGCGCCGATACCGGGCTCCACGCGGTGATTATAGCGGAAACCGAACTCCGCAAGATAGCCGTGAAGGTGCTTTTTCGCGCGATGCTGATAGATGCCATTCATGCCGCGCTTGAACACAGAGAAGCACCCCTCAATCGTGCTGGTGTGGAACTCGCCAATGACGTGATCGCCTTGGCTGTGGCACACCGTGCCGTGAGCCTCGAAGTGGTCGGGCACCGCATAATAGTGAGCGGCCTCGTCGGCTATGACGAGAGTTCCCTTAACGATGTTCTCGCGCGGGATCACCTCGACCATTGGAGGCTTAAGATCGCCCACGGCCATGGAGAGGGCCTTGCTCGTCTCCCAGCCAGCGAGGCTGAGCACTTTCATCTTATGCTGATAGGCGCGTTTTCTTGGGCTTGTTGGGTTCAGGACCAATAAAAGTTTCGTCAGCCTCAACGGCCCCACCATTGCCTCTCATCGGGGCAAGAAAACCCTCACGCACAGCCTTGCGCAGACGGTTTTCCATAGCCACGCCGTCTTGTAGGTGACCTGTAGCGTCCAATGAAGCTGATAGGCACTGATGCCCTTCTTGCTGGAGGTCATCAGGTGCGCTGCCGGGAACCACTTGTGAAGCGGTACGTGGCTGGCCTCCAGAACAATATCGAGCTTGACCTTAAATTGCTTCTTGCACTCCAGGCATGTGCGGAGGCCGGGACGGGCCGCCTTACCCTTGTGCTTAGTGAAGCGAGTGCCATCTGCATTGCCGCACTTGGGGCAAACGGGGCCATTCGGCCACCCGGTAGCCTCAAGCCATTCGAAGGTGGCTTCCTCATCGTCGCGCTTGCCGCCGCCCCTGGTCTAACCGTAGATGGCGATCAAGCGTCGCATGGACCCTACGGTGCCGTCATGGTGCCGTCACGGCGGAAAATGGCAACGCCGCCCTTCCGGGCGGCTCCGCTTAAGTTCTTGAATTAATTCAGTAAAGAATGGTCGGAGCGGCGGGATTCGAACCCACGACCCCTAGTCCCCCAGACTAGTGCGCTAACCGGGCTGCGCTACGCTCCGACTGCGGGTTCTCTAGGAAAAATCGGCTGGGAGTGCAACCCCGGCGGGCCGGAAAAATGGGACGCAAGGGAAACGAATGGAAATGTCGGGACCGGGAGTCCCGACGAAAGTCCCGGCGAGGCCCCACACCGAAGGACGAGCTATGGGGGATTGCGTAGACTCTGTACGATGTACGGCAGCCTCAAGATGACGGACGCCCCCGGCCGGATGTTCGTCCACGTCTGGCGCTATGCCGCGCCGACGAGCCTTGCTTGCAGGCGGAGATGCCTGTTGGCTCGGATCGGTGGAAGGCATCGGACCGAGCGAAATGGTCAGCTATGGCCAAGCCTGCCCCCTCTCCCACTCAACGAGCGAGCGATAAGCCATCGCCCCGGACGCAAATCCCCGTCGCGCCTATGCCGAGGACGGCACCGAGATCCCGCCGGCAACGGCCGGGAGCAAGCGAGCCGCCGGTCCGGCGACTGTCCAAGCATGGTGAGATTCCCGCGGCTCGAAGCTGACCATGGCTCATCTTGACACGGATAAATTGCGGCGGATGGGCAGGAAGCATCACCTTGAGGGGCAAAGTTCGTGGCCAAACTTGGCGGTTAGGTGTGCTCTCGCTGCAACAGCTTTCTCGGGAAGATTGGCGTAAATCGCAATTCTCAGTTGCTTAGGGATCCCTATGAAAAAGCTTCTTCTCTCTTCCGTCACCCTCTTGGGCTTCACCGCTGGTGCTCTGGCCGCCGATCTGCCGGCCCGCACCGTGGCGCCTGCGCCTGTGGCGGTGACCCAAGCCTTTACCTGGACTGGCTTCCATGTCGGCGTGAACGGCGGCTACAGCTGGAACAATGCCGAGTTTCGAGGACGTGCCACCAGCCCGGATTTTGGCGACTTCTTCCCCGTGCCGCCTGGATTTGAAACGCTGGACTCGATCCTGTTCGACGTGAACGGCGGGTACCTGCCGCGCAGGATCGGCATTGAGAGCAATGGTGCCGTGTTTGGTGCCCAGGCCGGCGCAACCTACCAATTCGGGATGTTCGTGGTCGGTACTGAGTCAGACATCTCGTGGATGGATACGGGCAAGGCGAGCCGCTACACCTCGCCCGATATTGATGTCGGCTTCTTCGACGGCAATGTGGTGACGCGCGCCCAGAGCAACATCGAGTGGCTTGCCACCTCTCGCCTGCGCGCAGGTCTCGCCTTCGACCGCTTCATGGTCTACGGCACCGGCGGTCTGGCCTATGGTGAGGTCACGAACAACGTTCGCGTCAGCGCCGTCCCAGCCGGTGGGCCCAGCCCTGCGCTTGTGACGTTTGAGGGCCGGGAAAGCGACACCGAGCTCGGATATGCCGTGGGTGGCGGCGTCGAGTACGCCTTCGCCAACAACATCTCCCTCAAGGGCGAGTACCTCTACTACAATCTGGGCAAGCAGGACGTGAACCTTCTCAACATCCCGATCACGGTCCCCGGTGCGGGCATCACCCCCATCGCTGTGAACTACAAGGTTGAGAATGATGGCCACATCTTCCGGGCCGGCCTGAACTACCGCTTTAGTGGGTTTTAAGCCTCACCCTGCCAAGATATCGAAGCCCGGCGCATGCGCCGGGCTTTTTCCTTTCCAGGAGGCCAAGACCGAGGTCCCGATACGGCCCGGTAAGCCGGATCCGGCATAAATGAGCACTTCTGCGCCCTGACGCACCGGCTGCTTGTCGCCCTCGGCACCGGCTTGCAGCAGGTCCGGCCTGCATCATACGATAGCGTCTTCCCCCTACTTCAAGAGCAGGACCTGAAGTGGAGAAGCGCTTTTCCGAGATACCGCCGGCGCCGACATTCGATGAATTGATGGAATTCTTGAATGAAAAGGCACCTGGTTTCAGCTGTCTTGTTTGCAAGGGCACGGATCTGGAGCTTGCGCGACAGCGGTCCATGAAGGGCAAGACGTTTCGCCCATCCATTACTCTCGTGGGTCCCGAGGGCCCGTATCAGGAATACTCGTTTTATACCTCGTGCGCCCATTGCGGCGCCGTTCAGATGTTCGACCTGCGGGCCTTCAGGCGATGGAAAGAAAGACGCGACGGGGAGCGGAGCGACCCTTCCACGGAGACGTGAGTCTCAGGCGCGCTTGGTCGAGGAAATGGACTCGGGCCAACCGAGTCGTGCCAAGAGGAATGCTTCTCGCTGTCCTGCGCAGAGTTCTCGTTTCCGCCGATACACAGCAATCCGTTCCTTGCCCGATCGATGGCCAAGCCGGGACCGGGGGGTAGAACAGGTACCGCTGGGGCCGGCGCCGTTCGCGTGTACCAACGGCTTCGACTTTCCGGCGATGCGCACCAGAATGGTCTCGTCCCTCGGACCCTGCGGGCCGCGCTCAACCGCCGACAAGGAGCACCGTCATGAAGCTGTCCGTCTTCGCGGCCGTCGGGCTCGCGGCCATTGCCTCCCTCGCGCAGGCGGCCGAACAGCGGCCGTGGTCGGAGATCGAGAGCAAGGCGCGCGGCCAGAGCGTCTTCTGGAACGCCTGGGGCGGCGACGACCGCAACAATGCCTACATCGCCTGGGTGGGCGAAGAGCTCCGGAAGCGGCACGGGGTGACGCTCAACCACGTCAAGCTCACGGACACCGCCGAGGCCGTTTCCCGCGTCGTGGCGGAGAGAACGGCGGGCCGCAACGAAGGCGGCACGGTCGACCTGATCTGGATCAACGGTGCAAACTTCGCCTCCATGAAGGCGCAGGGCCTCCTGTATGGTCCGTTCACGGCGGTGCTGCCGAACTTCCAGCTCGTCGACACCCGCGGCAGGCCCTCGACCGTGGTCGATTTCACGCTGCCCGTGGAGGGGATGGCGTCGCCCTGGCTGATGGCGCAGGTCGTCTATGTCTACGACAGCGCCCGCACGAAGCCCGCGGACCTGCCGCGCTCGATCCCTGCTATGCTGGAATGGTCGAAACGCAACCCGGGGCGCCTCACCCATCCGGCGGTGTCGAACTTCCTTGGCGCCACCTTCCTGAAGCAGGCCCTCTATGAGCTCGCGCCGGATCCGGCGATCCTGCAACAGGAGACGACGGATGCCGCCTTTGCGTCGGCAACCGCGCCCCTCTGGGCGTGGTACGATGCGCTTCGCCCGACGCTCTGGCGCGCGGGCCGCGATTACCCGGAGAGCGGTCCCGCCATGCGCCAGCTCCTGGCCGACGGCGAGATCGATCTCATGATCTCGTTCAACCCGGCCGAAGCGGTTCTCGGATCCTCGAGCGGCCTCCTGCCCGGCACCGCGCGGGCGACGTCGCTCGACAAGGGGACCATCGGCAACACAAGCTTCGTCGCGATTCCCTTCAACGCCGCCAACAAGGAGGGCGCGATGGTGGTGGCGAACTTCCTGCTCGAGCCGGAGGCACAGGCGCGCGCGCAGGACCCCAAGGTCATCGGTCTCCTGACGGTGCTCGACACGGCGCGCCTGCCCGCCGCCGACAGGGCCCGCTTCGAGACACCGCTGCCGCCCGGCATGCCGCGCGCGGAGGAGCTCGGTCCGCCGCTTCTCGAACCGCACCCGTCCTGGATGACGCGCCTCACCGCGGAGTGGCAGCGCCGCTATCAACGCTGATCCCGTGCTGCGTCATGCACCCGTCCTGACGCTCGTGGTCTTCCTCGCACCGATCGGTGCGGGGCTGATCGGCACGCTTCTCCCCGCCTTCGGTGTCCTGCCGGCGCTGGGGCGGAGTTCGATGTCCCTCGATCCCTGGCGCATGCTGCTCGGGACGCCGGGGCTCTCCACGTCCTTGGCGCTGACGATCGGCGCAGGCTTCGGCGCGACGCTGATCTCCTTTGTTCTCGCCTGCGGGTTCTGCGCCCTCACGGTCCATAGCCAGCTCGCGCGACGCATGGAGCGCGCGCTCGCGCCGCTCCTCGCCACGCCCCACGTCGCCGTTGCCATCGGCTTCGCGTTCCTGATCGCGCCGAGCGGCTGGATCGCACGGCTCGTTTCGCCGGAACTCACCGGCTGGGACCGCCCACCGCCGCTCGTGACTTTGCGCGATCCGGCGGGTCTCTCCTTCATGGCCGGCCTGGTGCTGAAGGAGGTGCCCTATCTCGTCCTCATGATGCTCGCGGCCTCCGGTCAGGTGGCATCCCGCCCGCTCCTCGCGGCGGCGCGCTCCATCGGGTACGCCCCCGCGACGGCCTGGGCCAAGGTGGTGCTGCCGCAGATCTATCGGCAGATCCGCCTTCCCGTATATGCGGTGCTCGCTTTCTCGCTCTCCACCGTGGAGGTCGGGATCATCCTCGCGCCCGGCAACCCGCCGCCTCTGAGCATCCTCGCCATGCGCTGGTATCAGGCGCCGGACCTCGCGATGACGTTCCCAGCCGCGGCGGCGTCCGTGCTGCAGCTCATCCTCGTCGCTATCGCCATCGTGCTCTGGCATGGCGGCGAGCGCATCGCCTGGGCGCTCGGGCGGCGCTGGATCGCGGGCGGCGTCCGGCGCGGGCCCGCTGCGCCACTCCTGGCGTCTGCGGGCAGCCTCGCGATCGCGGCGGGCGTCCTCGCCTTCCTGTCGCTCGCCGGGCTCGTGCTCTGGTCCTTCACGGCGGAATGGCGCTACCCCGACGCCCTGCCCGGCCGCTGGTCCCTGGCGCCCTGGCATCGCGTCAGCGGAGCGACGGCGCCCCTCGCCAACACGCTGCTCATCGGCATCGCGGCGTCGCTCGCTGCCGTCGCGCTGGCGCTCGCCTGCCTCGAGAACGAGGCGCGCCGGGGCGTGCGCCCGGGCCCCCGGCTGCTGTGGCTCCTCTATCTCCCCCTGCTCGTCCCGCAGATCGCCTTCGTGTTCGGCGCGCAGGCCGCTTTGGTCCGCCTGGGCCTCGATGCCACACTGCCGGCCGTCGTCTGGGCTCATCTCCTCTTCGTGCTGCCATACGTGTTCCTGTCCCTCGCCGACCCCTACCGCGCCCTCGACGCGCGCTATGCCCGGATCGCGGCAGGGCTCGGCAGCACCCCAGCACGCGTGTTCTGGCGCGTGAAGCTGCCGATCCTGATTCGGCCGGTTCTCGTCGCGCTGGCGGTCGGGTTCGCGGTGAGCGTCGACCTTTATCTTCCGACGCTGTTCGCGGGCGCCGGAAGGATCGCGACGCTCACGACGGAAGCCGTGACCCTGTCGAGCGGCGCCGACCGGCGGGTGGTGGCCGTCACCGTCGCGCTGCAGGCCGTGCTGCCGCTCCTCGCCTTCGCCCTCGCGCTCGCCCTCCCTGCCCTGCTCCACCGCAATCGGGCGTCCCTGCGGTGAGCGAACGGCTCGAACTCCGTGGCGTCTCGCTCGGCCTTGGCGGGACGACGCTCATCCCGCCGCTCTCCTGCGTGGTCGCACCGGGCGAGATCGTCACGGTCATGGGCGCGAGCGGATCGGGAAAATCCTCGCTGCTCGCCTTCATCGGCGGGTTCCTGGACCGGGCCTTCACGGTGGAGGGTGAGGTTCTGGTCGGGTCGAGGACCATCACCCACCTGCCGCCGGAGCAGCGCCGGATGGGCATCCTGTTCCAGGACGACCTGCTCTTCCCTCACCTGTCCGTCGGCGAGAATCTGGCCTTCGGCCTGCCGGCGCGCATCGGACGGCCGGAGCGCCGGCGCCGGGTCGACGAGGCCCTCGCCGCGGCCGGCCTCGGGGGATTTGCAGCCCGCGATCCCGCAACGCTCTCGGGCGGTCAGAGGGCGCGCGTCGCTCTCCTGCGCACCCTGTTGGCGGAGCCCCACGCCCTTCTGCTCGACGAGCCCTTCGGCAAACTCGATCGCTCCTTGAGGGGCGAGATCCGCGATTTCGTGTTCTCGCACGCACGGCAGCGCGCGCTCCCGGTCCTGCTCGTCACGCACGACGATGAGGATGCGGCGACGGCGGGCGGCGCCGTCATCAGGCTGTGACGGCGCGGTCCGGAGGGTTATCGCTGAAAGGGGGCCATGCGGCCGCTGCAACACGCCTGGATCGGACAGGCAGAGAGCGCGAGCTGCCGCAGCCGCTCACGGAGCGCTCGCCCGGTCGAGGGCGTCGATCGCAGGCCCATCCAGCTGGATGCGCGTGGCGCCCACGAGCTCGTTCAACTGCTCGATGCTGGTGGCGCTTGCGATCGGTGCCGTGATCCCCGGCCGGGCCATGATCCAGGCGAGCGCGACCTGGGCCGGCGTCGCGCCATGTCCTGCCGCGACCTCGTCAAGCGCCTGCAGGATGCGGCGCCCGCGCGGGTTGAGGTACTTCGCCATGCCCTGCCCGCGGGCGCTTTTGCCGAGGTCGCGCTCGGAGCGGTACTTCCCGGTGAGGAATCCGCTCGCGAGCGAGAAATAGCAGATGACGCCGAGCTGCCGCTCCCGGCACAGGGGCTCGAGCTCCGCCTCGTAGCCTTCCCGGGCATAGAGGTTGTACTCGGGCTGCAGGCTCTCGTAGCGCGGCAGGCCCGCCCGTTCGCTGATCTCGAGCGCTTCCTTGAGCCGGGCGGCGCTGTAGTTCGATGCCCCGATCACCCTCACCTTCCCGGACCTGATCAGCTCGTCATAGGCTTCGAGCGTCTCCTGAAGGGGTGTGTCGGGATCGTCCCAGTGCGACTGGTAGAGATCGATGTAGTCGGTCTTGAGACGCCGGAGCGAGGCCTCGACGGCGTCCTTGATGTAGGCCTTCGACAGGCACTTGCGGCCCAGACCCATGTCGCCGCCGACCTTCGTGGCGATCACGACCTTCTCGCGCACGCCGCGGCTCTTGAGCCAGGAGCCGATGATGGCCTCCGACTCGCCGCCGTGATTGCCCGGCTTCCAGCGGGAGTACACGTCGGCGGTATCGATGAAGTTCATGCCCGCGGCGACAAAGGCGTCGAGCAGGGCGAAGGATGTGGCCTCGTCGATCGTCCACCCGAACACGTTCCCGCCGAAGCAGAGCGGCGATACCCGCAGATCGGACCCGCCGAGTTGTCGTTTCTCCATTGCACTCTCCTGGCTTCCCGGTCTGCGCCCGTGCCCGGCCGCTGCTGCGGCCTAGAGCTGTTGCGACTTGCGTCGGATCAGCTCTCCTCTTGGTGTTGACGCGCTTTCGTCACGTGAGCCGGAGCCACCTCACGCGAAAACGCCCTAGATGCGGGCGAGCAAGTCTGCCTTCTTGGCGGCGAATTCGTCATCGGTCAGAACGCCCTTCCGGTGCAGCTCCGCAAGACGCTCGAGGGCGTTGAACACGTCGCTGGCGGATTCAGGATCGGCAGCCGTGCCGGAGATCGGGCCGCCGGGCCGCTGGCGCGCCGGGGACGCGGTGCTGAGCCCGTGCAGGCTCGAATGGTCCGCAGGCTCCGAGGCGAGGTTGTTGCGATCCGCTTCGCGGGCCGCCCGCCTGAGCTCCTGCGCCAGATCGGCATGACCGTCCCTCGCGACCCTGTCGGCCAGGCGGCGGGCCGTTTCGGCCAGCATGCCATCCACGAAGACTCCGCCGGGCCAGCGCACCTTCACGCCCCACAGGCCGCCTTCGAGCACGCCGGACTCGATCGATTCGGGAATGGGTCCGCTCATCCGGGATCAGGGATTCACGCGCAGGATCTCGACTGCCGGCGGCGAGAGGAGGATTTCGCTGAAGGCATGCATCCAGTCGCCGGTCTCGGCACCGGATTCCACGCCTCTGCTCCGGAACTGATCGAGCTGGTCCAGGCTCGTCATCTCCAGCTCGAATTGCAGCGCCGCTCCTCCGAGGCCGCGGGTGAGCGGAATGAGCAATCTGGCGGTGAGACCCTTCTCGCGCGCGGCCTCGACCTCCCGCAGGATGAAATCGATGGCAGCCCGACGGTTCACCGGCAGCACGTCGTAGGAGAAGCGGGCCAGGTACATGGGGGCCTCCTCGCTCAAGGGAGCAGGGATGTAGGGCCTTGGTTTCACAGGTCCATGCTCGCACGGCAGGCGTGCTGGGCCGAGGGTCGCATGCGGGCGACCTCGCCTGTCAATTTCCGCCCTACAGACCTTCGGGACTACAGTCGCGGGAATGAGCGCGGACATCGACGTGAACGATCTGGAGCGGCAGCTCGAGCAGGTTCGAGCGAATGCTGCAGGCGAGGCGCCGGGCGTGTTCGGCCCACGCTCGATGATCTGGCGGGTCGATCGTGAGGCGGCCCTCTTCCTCGGCGCCGGGCGTGCCCTGCTGCTTCAGCTCGCCCACCCTTGGGTCGCTGCGGGCATCGCGCAGCACTCCACGACCCTCGCCGACCCGATCGGCCGCTTCCACCGCACCTTCGAAGTCATGTTCACGCTGGTCTTCGGCAGCCTGGATCAGGCCTGCGCGGCCGCGCGCCGGCTGCACAGGCGGCATCGAGTCGTTCAGGGCAGCCTGCCGACAGCGGCGGGCCGGTTTGCGGAAGGCAGCGCCTATGCGGCGAACGAAGCCGATGCGCTGGTGTGGGTGCACGCCACGCTGATCGACACGGCCCTGCTGGCCCACGACCTCGTGCTCCCGCCCCTCACGGCCGACGAGCGCGAGCGCTACTACCAGGAGAGCCGGCGGCTGGGAGGCCTGTTCGGCCTGTCCCCGGAGATGCAGCCTCCGACCTGGGCGGCGTTCCAGGCCTATTGCGAGGGCCTGTGGCATTCGGACGTGCTGGCCGTGAGCCCCGAGGCCCGGCACATCGCGGAGCAGGTCCTGGGCGGGGCAGGAACCTGGCTCCGTTCGCCGGGCTGGTACCGCGCGCTGACGACCCACCTGCTGCCGCATCCTCTGCGCGAGGGCTTCGCTCTGCCTTATGGCGCCGACGAAAAGCGGAGGGCCGAGCGGGCGTTGCGCTGGCTCCGCCGCGTCTATCCGGCGCTTCCCGCCGTGATCCGGCACGTGGGTCCCTACCAGGAGGCAGTGGGCCGGCTCGCTGGCCGGCCCGAGCCCGGCCCTGTCGTTCGGGGGCTGAACCGGCTCTGGATCGGACGGCCCGCCATGGCGCGCCCGGAGAGTTGATGAGCGCCTTTCGCGGCAAAGCGCGGTCAGGGCCGCGCGTAGGGGTAGCAGCGTCCCCGGTCCAGCGACAGGCCGAAGTGCCGGCCCAGAGCCTCGATGGCCTTGCCGTGCTCCGGATAGGGATCCCGGTTGCCGAACCCGACGACGAGCGACCGGAAGCCCGGATCGGCCTTGCCACGCGGTGGGAGCATGGCGGTGGCAAGTCCGGTGCCCTCGCCGTCCCGGAGCGTCAGGAACAGGGGCATGGTCCGCTGCAGGTGCGCCACGAAGCCGATGTTCTGCTCGAAGAACACCTTGGAGGCAGGCTCGTAGCTCTCGGCCGCCTTGTCGCGCGCCTGCCGGAAATGCTTCTCGACCGCATGGCTCATCAGGTCGCTTTCCGCGGCAGCCTCGGCCTCGGTCTCGATCCGGAACCAGGTCTTGCCGTCGGGGGTGTCGCACACGAACTGCATGTCGCCTCCACTGCGCTCAGGATTCCCGATCGCGGCCTGCTCTGATCTGCATGCCGCCTCCTCAGCGACCAGGATCTCGATCCTGGCCGGCCCTGATCTGCTCGTAGGCCAGGCGGACCGTTCCCGGGCCGTAGATCCGCTCCAGGCGGCGAACGGTGAAGTGGCCCTGCGCCAAGGTCTGGAAGTGGTCCACGAACAGCGAGTTGACGGCAGCGCCGCCGAGGGCTCCCAGCACCGGCACCGCCTGGGCGCCCACCTTCTGGGACACCACCACGCCGAAGCGGGACGCGATCTGGCTCAGGAGACGCACGAGAGCCGAGGCACCCTCATCCACCATGCCGCGTCCGGCCACCTGCTGGACCGCCAGGGTGAGCGAGCGCGCCATGGCGGCGCGCACCGCGAAATAGCCGCTCTCGTGGAGATGCTCCGATCCGGTGCGCCCGCCGAGAGCGAAGACCTGAAGGCAGGCCAGGACCGCTTCAGGATCGTCGAGGTCCTCGCCCTCGCTCTGCGCGATCCGGGCAATCGCCCGCAGCATGATCGTGGTCGAGATCGGCAGCTCCACCAGAACCGCCGAGAGGCCGAGCGCACCGCCCATCGCTCCCGACAGAGCGGCCAGCGCCCGATGGAGCCGTGTCTCGGGGTCTGGGGCCTCTTTCGGGATGGTCTTGAGCGCATAGTGCAAGGCGCGCGTGAGTGCCGTCTCGGTCGCGCGCGAGACCGCCTCGGAGACGGGCTGAGGCAAGGCCTGCCCGAGCAGCTCGACCGGCCGCCCGGCGACGGTCGAAAGCCTTACGGCAAAGCTCGGCGCCTCCAGGGCCTGCACGGCGCGCCGGAGCGCCTCCCGATCCTCGTCCGAGAGCGCAACCGCCGGCGCCCTCTCGTCGGACGGGGCGAGCCCCGGATTCGTGGTGCGAAGAGTCTGGCTCATGCCAGAGATGTGGGGCTGGGGAGCCCTCCAGAGAATACCGGCGGGGCTCCGGATCCGTCGCATCGTGATGGTGTAAGATTGTCGGGATACAGGATAGGATCGAGGGATGAGGCCTTCCGATCCCCGACCGCCGATCTCCCCGTCCCGCGCCAAGGTCACCGCTTTGCGGGACTGGCGCCACCACCGGCGCAAGGCCGCCATCATCCAAAGGGTGCGATCCTGGGCAGCCCCGAGCGCCCTCGTGCTCGGTCTCCTGGCCGTGGCGATCGCCTGGAACGGTGTCGGATCACCCTGGTCGAGCGACGCGCCTCCGGCTGTGCAACTCCGCTCGGGAGACACCTTCGACGGCCGCTATGCCGTCCTGATCGACAGCAACACCATCGGGATCGGACAGGAGCGGATCCGCATCTCCAACATCGATGCGCCGGAGTCGTTCAATCCCCGCTGCGGCGAGGAGCGGGTGGCCGGCCTCAAGGTCAAGGAGCGCATGGCGCAGGTCATCCGGGTCGAAAAGGTCGGCATCCGGCGCGAGGGCCAGGATCCGGACGGCCGCACGCCTGCCCGCATCACCGTCAACGGACAGGATCTCGGCGACATGCTTATCCGGGAAGGGCTGGTTCTGCCCTGGCGCGACGGGCCGGATGCACGGATGGCGCGCGCTCGCCACTGGTGCGGGTAGCCCGCCCCGAAAAGTCGCGGCGGCCCCAGGGTCCGGCCCTGGAATTCTCCGACAATCCGTCCAGGGCACCTGCTCAGGCGTGGCCCGTTTTGCTCCCCGTGCAGGCGCGATGGCAGCGACAGGGGTCGGTCGGTCGGGAGCGCGCCGCGCTGACTGACAGGGTCCTGACAGGTCCCCTCAGGCCGGCGTGGACCGATCTCCTGCTGACTGGTCGAGCCGCGACCGGCTCCAGCAACGGGGGCGATCGCGCATCAGGTCTGGGGCCGGAGTGTAGCGTCGGGCGTAAGCACTCCGTCCTGCAGGCGAACCGAGCCGCGGTGCCCTTGTTGCAGGGCGCCGCACCGCACTCTGGAGCACACCTGAGTGATCAGTCCGCAGAACTGCTTGGGATCATCGCCCTTACGGCAATCATTGCATGAGGCAGCGGATATTTCTGGTGAGGCGCGCCACTCGGCCTGGAATGCCCGGCCCGCAACAGGAGCGCATCGCGGGATCACCGCTTCGCTGTGCCATCCAGGGCTCGTGGAGTTCCACGGGGCTTCTCGTGCTGGCCCGCAAGCGTTAGCTCGTAGCTTACCCAACGGAACGTAAGTTAAGAGTGATTTGCCTAATGTTAACACTAGGCGTATTAGGCCATTTGATATAGTCTACCGGTGGTGGCACGAAGCAAGTTTGGCGCAAACTTAGAACCCGAGGTTTGGCAGCTTCTTCGTGGGGGAGGACTTAGCATGCCTATCTTTTCATGTCCGGCGTGCAGCAGCCACGCCTTTCAGCTCTCGTCCGATCTCAAGCAGGCTCGGTGTAAACGCTGCAAGGCATCGCTCGGAAGCTGGCAGGCACTGCGGGCCACGATCCAGCGCAACCTGCACCCTTTGCAGTCCCACCGGCTCACGCCGCTGGAATGCACCGGGATGACCCTGCACTAGGGCTTCGCACCGAGCGGATCTGCTCCTCGAGCAACGCGAGCCGAGGTCTGGGCTGCTTCAGGAAAGGCTGTCGGGTGCGTCGGGCGGGGTTTCGGCCAGTAGGTCGAGGAGCTGCATCGCGACGGACCAGGGCAGCACCTGATCGATCCGGATGCGAACCGTGCTGTCCCCGAGATCCTCGACCGTGGGACCGGAGAGCGCCTCGTCCGCGGGCGACCCCTGGGGCATGAGCGGTGTTCCATCGCAGTAGATGCGCTCGAACGTGTGCCGGCTCATCAGGCGCCGGGCCTCCCGCAATGAGGTCGCCAGAACAACGTCATACCCGCGAATCAGCAGCACCCGCCGGAGAGCATCGATGAGGTCGTGCCCGTCGCTGGCGTTGCGGATCGCAGCCCGTAGAGAGGCGTCGCCGTCCACGATAAGAGCCAAGGGCCGTGCGGGAGGGGCTAAGGTCCGGGACATCGTCGAAGCTCCTATCGGGAGGGCTTCAGTAGCCAAATAGGCAGCGCAGCTGGGACGGCCAAGCACGCTTTGGCGGTCCGGCAGGCCAGCCCTTATTGCGCCAAAGCCTTCCAGGCGCAATTCATCCGTCGGACTTAAGTTTGCACTGCCGCCTCCGTATGGGGAGCAAGCGTCCTGCCCTCGCAGGCTCTTTCTCGGCACCGTGCAACGCCCTGCCGGCCTGCACCCTGCCCGGCAGGCGTGTCGTTGGGCGCCCCACACGGTGAGGACGATCGCTTCCGCCGGGCTCGGTTCACGCGGGCCTTTCGGCGTTACAGGAGGCGGTAGATCAGCAGCACGACGATCGGGCCAAGCAAGATGCCGATGATGAGAGCCTGCCACCAAGTGGTGTCCCGATTGCGCCACCAGTTGTCATTGGCAGGCCTCTGCATGACAAAATCCAAGCGGTTCTGTAACCTGAGGACAGCTTATCCCTGCATGCGCCTTCGTCCAGACGCAGTGACTCATCCTGGGGAGTGATGCGAGAGCCCGAATTCGCGCGGACCCTGCACCAATGGGCTAGAACCTCGGAGTAACGAGATCCGTACCGGTGTTGTACGGGGTTCTGAAACGATCAAAACGGACAATCGGTCGAGAAATTAATCACCGGAGGAGCGGAGCACGGGCGGCCTGCCGACCTCGCCCTGTTCACGTCGCGCGGATGCGCACGGGAGCATGCCCGGGAAGCTGTGCTCATGACGGGGTCCTGTGGTATGAAGTGCGCCGACGGCCCACATCGAAAACGGGCCCTTTGGATCAGACTAAGGTCGGATGATCGCCGTCAGGATCCCGATAGGGTGATGAGTGAAGGGGAGACCGCAGGTCCGGGTCGCCGCTTCTCTCTGAGACGACCTCCAGCCCCGCCTCGGCGGGGTTTTTCTTTTGGCCGGACCCTGTCGGATGGGGCCGGCGTTCGCAGCATCTCCTTCGGACTGGAAGCTTGCCTCTCGCCTTCGCCCGTTTCTGCCTGAGACCACGGTCCGTCCTTCAGCGGGGATCTTCTGTATTCGCAACCGACCGCCCGCGAACCGTGACTCTCGCATCGTGTCGACGGATTCTGCACGCTTGGATGCCTCCCGGCGGGCGACACACCGGCCTGCCCCTTCTCCGGCGCTCGGATCTGTCAAGCCTTCGCCATGGGTCGGCGGCTGCGCTATGCAATCAGGAGTCTCTTGGGAGGGGCGTCGATCGCCATGACAAACTGTGGCCTCGTCATTGTCGGAGCGGGGCCTGTTGGACGTGTCCTCTTGGACACGGCGCAGGCGCTGCGCATCCTCAGATCTGAGGATTGCCGAACGACCTAAGTCGCCTGGCGAGGTGGTTTGTAAGCGGCGATCGTGCGCAACTACGCGAGTGCTATGTCCCGTCCTGCACAAGAGGATGACCTCCAGCCCCGCCCCGGCGGGGTTTTTCTT
>JAESFH010000262.1_pt1 | contig 23263 bp, 19 predicted proteins | sample 9269381 | NCBI WGS metagenome assembly JAESFH01 (sample SAMN14504062, study PRJNA617094) | algae metagenome | isolation source: Aphanothece sp. CMT-3BRIN-NPC111 and co-occurring heterotrophs from well... | place: USA: Clark Mountains Wilderness, California | collected 2010-04-18
CCTGCGCGGTCTTGATCAGGGCCATCGTGTCCTTGGGAAAGCACGACCCGCCATAGCCCGGGCCGGCATGCAGGAACTTCGACCCGATGCGGTTGTCGAGCCCGATCCCGCGGGCGACGTCCTGGACGTTGGCGCCCACCTGCTCGCACAGGTCCGCGATCTCGTTGATGAAGGTGATCTTGGTGGCGAGAAACGCGTTGGCGGCGTACTTGGTGAGCTCGGCCGTGCGCCGGGAGGTCACCAGGATCGGGGCCTGGTTGAGGTAGAGCGGCCGGTAGAGCTCGCGCATCACCTCCGCCGCGCGCTCGTCCTGCGTGCCGATCACGATCCGGTCCGGGCGCTTGAAGTCGGCAATGGCCGCGCCCTCGCGCAGGAACTCGGGGTTGGAGACCACGGCGAACGCGGCCTCGGGCCGGACCTCGCGGATGATGCGCTCGACCTCGTCGCCGGTGCCGACCGGTACGGTCGATTTGGTGACCACGACGGTGTAGCCGGTCATGACGGCGGCGATCTCGCGGGCGGCCTGGTAGACGTAGGACAGATCGGCATGGCCGTCGCCGCGGCGGGAGGGGGTGCCGACCGCGATGAACACGGCCTCGGCCTGGCGCACGGCATCGGTGAGGTCGGTCGTGAAGGAGAGGCGGTGCTCGCGCACGCTCTTGGCGACGAGATCGGACAGGCCCGGCTCGAAGATCGGGATCTCACCGCGGTTCAGGGCCTCGATCTTGGCGGGATCCTTGTCGACGCAGCACACGTCGTGCCCGAAATCCGCAAAGCAGGCGCCTGAGACAAGCCCCACATACCCAGACCCAATCATCGCGACACGCATCAGCACTCTCCCGGAGTGACGCCGATCCCCATCCGCCCGACCGGCCCTCCCGGGGCTGAGGGTGCATGGCCGCATTCCGCAGCCGCCCTCGCGGTCTAGGCCGTTCCGGAGGGAGCGGCAACCCGCGGCCAAGCTTTGCCATTCTACAAGCTCCGGATGCTCTGATGGTTCCGCGGTCCGGCAACGGCCTGTGGACGGGCGCGGATCCTCCCGTCCGCTCTGCCGCACGCCTCCTCTGCGGCCCTTTGACTTCCGCGTCCGCTCTCTCCACAAGACCGCTCCCTTCCAGCCGAGTCATCGCCATGGCCAATCCAGTTCTCGTCGAGGTCACCCGCGGATCGCAGGTCGAGTCGCTGCATAGCGGCGCGGTTCAGGTCATCGACGCGGACGGTGCCACGGTGCTTGCCATCGGCGACGGCGAGCGGCCGGTCTTCCCGCGCTCCGCCGTCAAGGCCCTGCAGACGCTGCCGCTCGTGGAGAGCGGGATCGCGGATCGGGTCGGGCTCACGGACGCCGAGATCGCGCTGGCCTGCGCATCCCATTCCGGCGAGCCCGAGCATGTCGCGACCGCCGCCGCCATGCTGGCCAAGGTCGGGCAGGACGCGGGCTGCCTCGAATGCGGTGCCCATTGGCCCATGGGGGACGCCGCGGCGCGGGCGCTCGCGGCGTGCGGCGGCACGCCCAATGCGCTCCACAACAACTGCTCGGGCAAGCATGCGGGGTTCGTGTGCCTCGCCTGCGGGCTCGACGAGAACCCGCGCGGCTACGTGAGGCCGGAGCACCGCGTCCAGGAGATCGTGCGCGGCTCGCTCGAGGACCTTACCGGCGCCGCCCACACGCCGGAGCGGATGGGCATCGACGGCTGCTCGATCCCGACCTATGCGGTGCCGCTCGACGCGCTCGCCTTCGGCTTCGCCAAGTTCGGCACCGGCATCGGGATCTCCCGCGCCTGCGCGGTCGCCTCGCGCCGCATCCGGCAGGCGGTGGCGCGCCACCCCTTCATGGTGGCGGGCACGGGCCGGTTCGATACGCAGCTCATGGAGGCCTTGGGCGAGCGCGCCTTCGTGAAGACGGGGGCCGAGGGCGTTTATTGTGCCGCCCTGCCGGAACTCGGATACGGCATCGCGCTCAAGATGGACGACGGCGGGACCCGCGCATCGGTCGCCGCCATGGGGGCCCTGATCCTGCGCCTGCTGCCGCTGGAGGACGAGGAGCGCATGGCGGTCGAGCGCATGGCATGGCCGGTGCTCAAGAACTGGAACCGGATCGAGGTCGGCCGGGTGCGGGCCGCTGGTCCCATCGCCTGAAGCGGGAACGGCATTGAGGTCGGCCGGTGCGCCGCCGGTCCCGTCGCCTGAGGATATCGCCTAGGGATCAGGCCTGCCGCGCCTGCCGGAGCAGGTCCACCGCGACATCGCCGAGCGCGCCGGCCAGGCGCTCGTGCCAGGAGCGGAGGCAGCGGGCACCGGGACTCCTGCGCAGGGCCCGCCCGGGCTTCGGGATGTGGACGAAGAGCACCGGGCAGGGCTGCGGCAGCGCCGCGAAATAGGATGCATTGCAGAGATAGGGGCCTGCGTTGATCGAGGCGCGGGCGCGAAAGCCGTGGCGGCGCAACGTCACGACCTGACGCTGCGGCTTGGCACGGCTGAGCCGGGCGAGCGGCGCATGGTCGAGGGCCAGCCGCGCGGGTCTGACCTTCGCGGCATCGGGCAGGAGGATGCTGGCACGGTTGAGCCCGCGCGTCTCGACGCGCATATCCCGCGCCCGCCCGGCGACGCCGATCATCAGGAGCGCATCGGGCCGGCTCCTCGCCAGAGCCGGCAGAAGCTCGGTCGCGACGGCCGCATAGGTGGTCGACAGGGCCAGCGCCTCGACCTCAATCCCGAGCCGCCGCCAGCGCGGATCGCGGGCCAGGGTCCTGGCCGCGACCTCGCTCGGGTTCTTCGGGATCCCGGGAAAGGGGCCGAACCCCGTCACGAGGAGGCGAAGCGGGCGGTTCTTCGACATGATCATCCGGTCAGTCATGGGATCGTATCGTGCCGTCGGGACGATGTCGTCCCTGCGAACAGTCGGGCGGCATTACGACAATCCGATCAGCGTGGCGATCTCGTCGGCGCCGGCATTGGGCGACAGGGTGCCGGCCGCCACCGCCTGCTCGATCTCGGGCACGCGCCCGCGGACGCGGGGATCCCCGGTGAGGCGCTCGTGCAGGCGCTCGTGGACGAGCGCCCACATCCACTTCGTGTCCTGGGCGCGGCGCTTCGCCTGCAACTCGCCCGTCGCCTCGAGACGCCGGCGGTGGTCGAGGACCTTGGCCCAGAGGTCGTCGAGGCCGGCGCCGGTCAGTCCCGAGACGGTGATGACCGGTGGAGACCAGGCCGGCGAAGCGGGCGTCAGGATATGGAGCGCGGCGCGATAATCCGCCGCCGCCGCGGTCGCGCGCGCGCCGGCATCGTCGGCCTTGTTGACCGCGATCATGTCGGCAAGCTCCAGGATGCCCTTCTTGATGCCCTGGAGCTCGTCGCCCGCGCCCGGCAGCATCAGCACGAGGAAGAAATCGGTGAGGTCGGCGACCGCGGTCTCCGACTGGCCGACCCCGACGGTCTCCACCAGGATCACGTCGAAGCCGGCGGCCTCGCAGAGCAGCATCGTCTCCCGGGTCTTCGCCGCAACGCCCCCGAGCGTGCCAGAGGAAGGGGAGGGGCGGATGAAGGCGTTCGGGTCGGCGGCGAGCCGCGCCATGCGGGTCTTGTCGCCCAGGATCGCGCCGCCCGTGCGGGTCGAGGACGGGTCCACGGCGAGCACCGCGACCCGGTGACCCTTCGCGGTCAGCTGGCTTCCGAGGGTGTCGATGGCTGTGGACTTGCCGACGCCGGGGACCCCTGTGATTCCCACCCGCACGGCCCCGCCCGTCCGGGGCATGAGCTCCTGCAGCAGGGTGCGGGCGGCGGCGCGGTGGTCGGGCCGGCGCGACTCCATCAGGGTGATGGCCCGTGCGAGCGCCGCCCGATCGCCCGACGCGACGGCATCGGCGGTGACGGGTACGGGCGCGCGGCGGGAGTCCATGTGCGACTTGTGCCGGGAACGTCGAAAAGGCGCAACGGGTGCCAGGCGTTCACCCCCTCATCCCTGGGGAAGAGGACGACGCGAACTTTCCTCGTGTGCTCCTGAGCGCTGTGGGGATGATCGCCGCCTCAGCCGTGAACCCGCGTCGTGCTCGCTACCACGTCACCGATTCGAACCCGATCCGCCCCCAGCCCGGCAACTTGACGGCCGGGCGGCGAAGGTCGAGCCCGGCCACGAGGCCGAGCAGGTTCACCTCGAGCCCTTCGACCCAGCCCAGGGAGACGCCTGCGACGCCCCCCAGCGAGATCTGGATCCCGGTGCGGCTTGGGGTCAGCGCCACGACATCGGTCGTGGGCAGCCAATCCTTGCCGATGGCGGTGGGCGGAAGGGCCGCGGTGAGCTCCGGGACCTGGCGCATCACATGCGCCACGAAGGTGTTGGAGTTGGGGCCCGGCCAGGCGCGGTAATCGCCCCAGCCCCGGTATGGGTAGCTCGCCACGGCCGCGCGGATCTTCGGGATGAGGCGCTGGGCCTCCTCGCCGTCGATGGCGACGATGAGCTTCGGCGCATTGCCGAACCAGCGCGCATCCGGGGCCCAGCCGTCCGTGCGCACGGGGCTGCCCCAGCCGACCTTGTCGTAGCGGGTGTAGCGGGAGGCGCCGGCCTCCTTGACCACGATCCAGGAATGATGGGCGAAGATGCCGCGCCAGCGGCCGACCCGGGCCGCGTAGACGCGGACCATGGCCTGTGGAGCCGCAGCCGGCTGCGGCAGCAGGTCGGCCGAGGACCAATCGGCCCGGCGCCAGTTCGGCGCCACGTCCTCGCGCGCCCACCACCACAGGCCGTGGGCTGCAAGCGGAGCAAGGAACAGAACGAAGAAAAGGAGGATCATACGCCGGAGGAGAACCATCGCCCCTGACGTGAGGCGTGCAAGGGCCGGGATCAAGGGTGTCCCGAGGCCGCATCCCGGCCGTTCACGAGGGGTTTACCCGCCGCCATCAGAAGTCTCTCCCCCATCGGCCCCATCCTCGCCATCATCGGCGGCGAGACAGCACGCCCTCTCCCGACATCGCCATACCCTCCGGACGACCTCCCCTCATGATTGCGTTCCTGTCCCGTCTTCCCCGCCTGATCGCGGTCGCCGCCTTGGGCCTTGCCCTTTCGGGGTGCTTCGCGAGCGAATCCGGGGTGACGGGGTCGGTCCGGTCCGCGGGCGCCAGCGTGGCGCGGGACCCGACGCTCCTCGTCGCGACGACCCGTCAGCCGGTCGGCGATCCGGTCAAGAAGCCCTGGTTCGGTACGGAGCGTGCGCCGGGCCTCATCTTCGCCAAGGCACAGGTAACCCCGCCCGACACATCGATCGTCGGGCGCATCTCGTCGGCCGTGGGCGGCGACTGGGCTGTGGCCGCCGTCGGCGACGTCACGAACCAGGATCCCGCCGGGGCCTTCGCGGAAGCCGCGCTGGGCCGCGACGTGCTGCTCTATGTGCACGGCTACCGGGAGAGCTTCGAGACCGCGGCCGTGAGCACCGCCCAGCTCTCGCACGGCATTCAGTTCAATGGCGCCACGGCCCTGTTCACTTGGCCCTCGGCCGGCACGACCTTCAACTATGTCGGAGACCGCGAGGCCGCGATGTGGTCGCGCGATGCGCTGGAGGATCTCCTCCTCGCGCTGGCGAATTCATCGAGCGGCGGGCGGATTCACATCGTGGCCCATTCCATGGGCACGCTCCTGACCCTGGAGACCCTGCGTTCCCTGCGCGCGAGCAACGGTGAGGCGGTGATGTCCCGAATCGGCTCCGTCGTGATGGCCGCGCCCGATGTCGACTTCACGCTCTTTGCCCGGACGATGGCGAAGCTCGGGCCCGACGTGAACAAGATCACCGTGATCTCGTCGCGGAACGACTTGGCCCTGGCAGTGTCGAGCCAGATCGCCGGCGGCGTGAGGGCCGGTGCCGCCGAGCGCGAGCGCCTCGAGGCGCTGGGCGTGCGCGTGGCGGATGCCTCCGAGTTCGCCGGTGGTCTGATCAACCACGATCTCTTCCTGTCGAACGCGGACGTGCAGCAGGTGGTGCGGCGGGCCATCGAGCGGGCGGGGAGCTAAAGCTACGTCCGCCGCTCTCGCCCGATCGGGACGGCGCTTCGCCTATTCCGCGGCTTGCCTCGGCTCGTAGCCGAGGCGGCGGTTCAGCTCGTGGATGAGCTTTTCGGCGGCATCCGCGATCACGGTGCCGGGCGGGAAGATCGCCGAGGCGCCGGCGGCATAGAGCGCATCGAAATCCTGCGGCGGGATCACGCCGCCGACCACGATCATGATGTCCTCGCGCCCGTACCGCGCGAGTTCCGCCTTCAGCTCCGGCACGAGCGTCAGATGGCCGGCCGCGAGGGAGGACACGCCGATGATGTGGACGTCGTTCTCGATCGCCTGGCGCGCGGCCTCGCCCGGGGTCGCGAAGAGCGGCCCGATATCGACATCGAAGCCCAGATCCGCGAAAGCCGAGGCGATCACCTTCTGACCCCGGTCGTGCCCGTCCTGCCCCATCTTGGCGACCAGGATGCGCGGACGGCGTCCGTCGTCGTGCTCGAAGGTCTCGACCAGCCGCCGCACCCGCTCCACGCTGTCGGTCATGCGTCCGACCTCCTGCTTGTAGACGCCCGAAATCGCGCGGATCTCGGCCCGGTGGCGGCCCCAGACCCGCTCCAGCGCTTCCGAGATTTCTCCCACGGTCGCCTTCGCGCGCGCCGCCTGCACGGCGAGGTCGAGGAGGTTGCCCGCGCCGCTCTCCGCGCAGGCCGAGAGGGCGTTCAGCGCGGCTTCCACCTCGGCGGGATGGCGCTCGGCCCGGAGGCGCTGGAGCTTCTCGATCTGGCGGGCGCGCACCAGCGCGTTCTCGACCTTGAGGATCTCGATTCGAGCCTCGTCCTCGGGCTTGAAGCAGTTGACGCCAATGATCTTCTGCCGGCCTGAATCGATGCGCGCCTGCGTGCGCGCGGCGGCCTCTTCGATCTTCAGCTTCGGGATCCCGGCCTCGATGGCCCTCGCCATTCCCCCGAGGCTCTCGACCTCCTCGATATGCGCCCATGCCCTGGCGGCGAGATCCGCGGTGAGGCGCTCCACATAATAGGAGCCGCCCCAGGGGTCGATGATCCGCGTGGTGCCGCTCTCCTGCTGTAGGAAGAGCTGGGTGTTGCGCGCAATGCGGGCGGAGAAGTCGGTCGGCAGGGCGAGTGCCTCGTCGAGGGCGTTCGTGTGCAGCGACTGCGTATGTCCTTGCGTCGCCGCCATGGCCTCGATGCAGGTGCGGGCGACGTTGTTGAACACGTCCTGGGCGGTGAGTGACCAGCCCGAGGTCTGGCAGTGGGTGCGCAGCGGCAGCGACTTCTCGCTTTGCGGGTTGAAGCCCTTGACGAGCTTGGCCCAGATGAGGCGCGCGGCGCGGAGCTTCGCGACCTCCATGAAGAAGTTCATGCCCACCGCCCAGAAGAACGACAGGCGCGGCGCAAACTGGTCGATCGTCAGGCCCGCCGCGATGCCGGCGCGGATATACTCGACCCCGTCGGCAAGCGTGTAGGCGAGTTCCAGGTCCTGCGTCGCTCCCGCCTCCTGCATGTGGTAGCCGGAGATCGAGATCGAGTTGAACTTCGGCATGTGCTGCGAGGTGTAGCCGAAGATGTCGGAGATGATCCGCATCGAGGCCTTGGGCGGATAGATATAGGTGTTCCGCACCATGAACTCTTTGAGGATGTCGTTCTGGATCGTGCCCGAGAGCTTGTGGTGCGGCACGCCCTGCTCCTCGGCGGCCACGATGTAGAGCGCGAGCACGGGCAGCACCGCGCCGTTCATCGTCATCGACACGCTCATCTGGTCGAGCGGGATGCCCGAGAACAGCGTGCGCATGTCGTAGATCGAGTCGATCGCGACGCCCGCCATCCCGACATCGCCCGCAACGCGCGGATGATCCGAATCGTAGCCCCGGTGGGTCGCGAGGTCGAAAGCGACGGAGAGGCCCTTCTGGCCGGCGGCCAAGTTGCGCCGGTAGAAGGCGTTGGAATCCTCGGCCGTGGAGAAGCCCGCATATTGGCGAACCGTCCAGGGCTGGTTGACGTACATCGTCGGATAGGGCCCGCGTAAGTAAGGCGGCAGCCCCGGATAGGTGTCGAGGAAGTCGAGCCCCGCGCGGTCCCCCGGACCGTAGGCACCCTTTACGGCAATGCCTTCGGGCGTGAGCCAGGGCTCGCCCGCGGGTGTGGCCGAGTCGGCAGCGGGAGCAGGCCCGCTCCAGGGGACAGTCGCGAAATCCGGGATGCTGGTCATGACGATCCGTCAATGCGCGTAATGCGCGGCAAAGATCAACGTGACCAGAATTTTAGAGCGAATCCCCCGGCGAGGCTACTGGCGTCCGGCCGGTTGCTTCGGCCGGCACCGGCGGGGCTCCCGGACTGTCCGAATCAGCTCCGCTTCTCCGCATTCCAGCGGCCCGTGCAGGCGCGGCTGGTGCCGGACGCCTTCCAGGTCCCGGCGCCGAGATTGCCGTCGAGGCGGCCGGTGACCTCCGCGCGATCCTGGCCGTGGCTGATCGAGCCGTTGACGGTCCCGTTGGGGGCAACCTGCCCCGTCACGGTGAAGGCCTCCTGTCCGCCGTAGCGCGCTTTGCCGGCCTCGATCATGATGGAATAGCGATAGGCGCGGTCGCAGCCACCGTTCTCGGTGATGACCTCGATGCTCCAGCGGCCATCGAACCTGTTGGTCTGCGCTTGAGCCTGAGGAGCGAGCAGGCCAAGGCCGGCCACCAGGGCCACGCCGAACCAGGAAATGAGGCGCATATAAATCTCCGTGCAGCGCCGGGAGACCGGCGCCCGATCAAACAAGTAGGAGGAAGCGGCTTGGCCGTCCGTGATGAACCTGCGGGTAACGCAAGGTTTCGCGGGACGGTTCCGCAGCCGTGTCGCCCGGACGCAGGCGAATCAGCGGCGCTCCTTCCGTCGCTGTTCGAGCAGCAAAAAAGCCGCCGCATCGGGATGCGGCGGCTTCGGATGACCTCTCCCGTCTGGAGAGCGAGATGAGAATTTAGCGGTTCTCGGCCGTCAGCGTCAGGCGCTGCGCCGTCCAGCGTCCGGTGCAGCCCAGCATCGCGACGCGCCAGGTGCCGGAGCCGGACCGGGCCGCGAGCCGCCCGGAGGCGTCGCCGCGGGCAATGCTCCGCTGGATGCCAAGCGCCACGCTGCCGTCGCTGCCGATCCCGCCCGACACCGAGGCGCCGCCGGATACCGGGCGAACCTGCCCGTCCTGGATCGAAACCGTTGTGTTGTAGGACGCATCGCAGCTGCCGGCTTCGGTCACGAGACGCACGTTCCACGTGCCGTTGTAGCCGTTCTGGGGCTCAGCCGCCGCGCCGCCCACGAAGGCGAGGCCAAGACCGAAAGCAGCGAAAAGTCGAGTCGTCATGCGCATGGATCAGTTTCTTCCCACGGGTCAAGGGGAGACGCCGGATTCATGCGCGGGCGGCCTCAAGGGCCTCCGCCAAAATCCGGAGCGTGTCACAGCCAATAAAGATGAAGGCGGTAATGCCCAGCCGCCCCAGTTCTTGTTCTTGCTCTCGGGGCCGGCCTGCGATGTGTATACGCGAAGCGCCTGCCTGGTGCAAGGCCTTCACAGCCTCAACGGCATGTTCTTGATAGATTTCATCCGAGGAGCACAGGCAGGCAAGCTTCGCCTTTGCATGCCGATAAGCTTCGGCCAGATCAGTCATGCTGGAATATCCGTCGGCACCGACTGCCTCTATTCCTGCGGCTTCATAGAAGTTCTTCGCAAAAGTCGCACGTGCCGTAAAGGAAGGGAGTGTGCCCAGGGTGGCGAGGAACACGCGTGGCCGCTGTCCCGTCGCGGCGAGATGCGCATCGGCTGCGTCCCGCAGGCGCTCGAAGGGCTCGGCGCTGCGGAATGCCGGCAGGGAGGCGATCGCGACGGGTTGGGCCCCGCGGGCGGCGCCGGCGAGTTCGGCCAGGGTCGCGCCGCCCGCGGCCGCCGCGACGAGCGAGGGGAACGGCGGAACGTCGGTCGCGCTCTCGGACGGAGCGGGGCCCGCCGGCGGATCGGCGGATTCGCCCGCAGGCGAAGGCATGAGCACGCTGACCGGCTCCTCCCGGATATTCGGGAACTCGCTCGTGCCCGTGATCGGGTCCTTCCGGGTCGCGACCGACCGCTCGCGCGCCTCGCGCACCGCGGCGATGCGCGCCTGCAGGGCGCCGGCACCGAGGCTCCCCAGGAGGCCGCCCTCCCGTTCGATCTCCTGGAAGCCGCTCCAGGCCCGCTCGCAGAGCGCATCGGTGAGCGCCTCGAAGCCGCCGGCTCCCGCCGCCGGGTCGGCGACGCGCCAGAGGTTCGACTCCTCCAGGAGGATCAGCTGGGTGTTGCGCGCCAGCCGCCGCGCGAAAGCATCGGGGAGGCCGAGCGCGGCCGTGAAGGGCAGCACCGTCACGGCATCGGCGCCGCCGATCCCGGCCGAGAAGGTCGCGATCGTGGCGCGCAGGAGGTTCACCCAGGGGTCGCGCCGGGTCGTCATGCGCCAGGCGGTTTCCGCATGGAGGCGCAAGGGGAGCGGGTCGAGCCCACAGGCCGCCTCGACCCGGGCCCAGAGCCGGCGCAGGGCCCGGAATTTCGCGACCGTGAGGAATTCGTCCGCATCGGCGACGAGAAGGAAGCTGAGCGCGCGCCGCGCTGCGTCCAGCGAGTGGCCTCCGGCGGCGAGCGCCCGCAGATAGGCGGCGCCCGTTGCCAGCACGGCGGCGAGTTCCTGCGCCTCGCCTGCGCCCGCCTCATGGTAGGGCCGTCCGTCGGCGAGAAAGGCCCGGCCCCCGAAGCCGCGGGCTGCCAGCCCGTGCAGGGTATCGACGCAGCGTGCCGCAACCACGTCCCAGGAGGCCGAGAGGCGGCCCATCGCAGCCATGGCACCGAGGGGATCGAGGGCAAGATCGAGCTCGAGATCGGCGAGGCCGTGGCCGCGCCGCTCTGCCAGGGCCACGAGGAGCGCCGCCGCCTGGCGCGCGCCGCCGCCCGCATCGAGGCGCAGGTGGACGAGGTCGAGCATCGTGCCGGCGAGCGCCCGGTCGAGATCGTCGATCGTGCCGATCCGAAGACCGAAACCCCGTGCGGCAGGAGCCCCTGCGAGAACCAGGGTCAGCGCATCGGCGCCACCTTCGAGATCGGCCAACGCCAGTTGGCTGGCGGCCTCGGGCTCCGGGTGGTCGACCCTTTGCGAGACCCGCCAGGGGGCCCGCTCGGCCCGCGCGACCGGCGGCGCGTTCTCGGCCTTGGGGTAGAGCGGCTCGATTCTCACCCCGTCATAGGTCCGGGAGACCAGGCGCTTTTCGAAATCGGCGCCTTTCAGGACGCCTTTCAGGACGCCTTCGACGAGCGCGAGCCAGCGCTCGCGGGTCGCGGCAGGGAATTCGGCGGCAAGCGGAAGATCGTCCATCGGGGGCCTCAGATCATCGAGCGCGGCCGTGTTTAACACCAGATGGAGGTCCTGCGCCAAGAGTCCGCCAGGGCAGGTTGCCGGCCAGCGCATCCACGCCGGATTTTCCGGCGCCGCGAAGGTTGCCCAGGGCTCCCGAGGAGACGCGCCGCAGCGTCAGGAGGGCTGCGCCGCAAAGGTCATCCGCGCCTGGTTGTGGCCGAGGTTGCGCGGCAGGCGCTCCGCCCGGAAGCCTTCGTCGCGCAGGATCTCGATCATCTCGGCCTCGCCGTATTGCGACAGGCCGAGTTCATCGCGAAGCTTGCGGTAGTCCGACAGGGCCGTGCGCGCGAGGCTCAGGAGGGCATGCCTCAGGAAGCCGCCCGACCACGCGAAGGAGAGCAGGGCGCGGGCATCGGTGATCGGACTGACCTCATGCGGGATCACGTCGGCGAGGATCAGGCGGCCCGCAGGCTTCAGCTTCCCGCGCCACGTTGCGAGCAGCGTGCGGAACTCGTCGAGGGACAGGTACTGGAGCAGGGAATTCGCGACCACGAGGTCGAGGGACCGGTCGGGGAGATCCTCCAGATCGTCCGGGGCGATGACCGTGATCTTCGGGTTGCCGCGGAAGCGCTGCTTCAGCCGGTCGCGAACGAGGGGCGCTGCATCGAGCAGGTAGAGCCGCCCGCAGCGGGCCGCCACCCGATCGGCCGAGAGCGCCTCGCCGCTGCCATGGTCGAGCACCACGGCGTCCGGAGAGGGAATGAGCGCGACGAGATCGCGCGCGATGCCGGCATAATGGAGCACCTTGTGCCGGTCGCTCGCATAGATCGGCGTGTCCTGGTTCCAGTAGTCGCGCCAGTTCATGGCTTCCGCATCCCCCGGGCGCAGGGCCGGAATAAGGCCAGCCGTGCGGTGGTCAGGGCCGCGAGTGTCGCCCGGCGCCGTTAAGCCTACGTCAACGCTGAATTCATCCCCACGATTGCCGCCAGAGTTTCACGAGGGGGCCCTCCGGCCCGTCGACAGGGTCCGAGGCGGGCACCGGCACCGCGGCGATGCGCCTGCGGGCCGCTTCGATCGCAGCGGGATCGGCGCGGATGAGGTCGTAATCCATGCCGTTGGGATAAGCGCCGACGACGAGTAGGTCGTCACTGGCCTTGAGCCGCGCGTGGCCGACGCCGGCCGGAATCACGACCACATCCCCGGCCGCGAGCCCGATGGTCTCGCCGCCCTCGCCGCCGAACCGAACCGTCGCGGAGCCGGCGGCGACGCCCAGCACCTCATGGGAGGTCGAGTGATAATGGTGATAATCGAAGATCGAATCGCGCCAGGTCCCGCGCCAGCCGTTGCTCCGGAACGTGGCTTCGAAAGCCCTGGCGGGGTCGCCGGCGGAGGGTGGAATCGCGCCGCGGCGGACGATCAGCGGGAGCGTGTTGTTCGGGATAAGGCCGTCGTCCCGGAATACGAAGGTCTCAGTGCCGAGGGGCACGTTGTCGCCGTGAGCCTGGCCATACCCCCTCGCCTCTGGCATCGCATGCCTCCTGATGCGGATATCCGCGGGAGAACGCGTGCGGGCGGGAAAAGTGGCGTCGCGCCGTCCCGCCAGGACGGCGCGGGGTCGGGGCCTCGAAACGCGAGGCGCGACAACGCCCGAGAGCCCTAGAACCCGAGGCGCAGAGCCGCGACGGCGCGGTCGATGGACAGGTAGAACAGCGTGAAGGCGACCGCCCCCGCGATGCCGAACTCGATCGCCTGGTTCTTGAACAGGCGCATCTCCCGCAGGATGCCGCCGCCGAACAGAACCATGATCCAGGCCGTGGAGATGACCACCGGCATGCCGAACAGGAAGGCCCAGGTGCTTTCGACCTGGCCCGCGTTCGTGGGATCGATCAGGGGGCGGATGTTGCGGACCCACGGGGCGTAGATCGCCGCGTAGAGCGAGGTTGCCCAGGACAACGCCACGGCCACGCCGAGGTGAAAGGTGAAGGTCTTGTGCAGGCGGACGAAATCGTCCGACGTGTTGTCGTTGACGGTCACGGATGTGCCCCCGAAATTTCGGTTCGTGTTCGGATGTTTTTGATGTTGTTGCGAACGGTTACCGTGAATCGGGGGGGCAGCGCAACCGTCGCGGGCTGCGCCGATGGTCGATGAAACTTGGCTCTTGACGGCCCCATCTCCGTTCTGCACCGCCAAAGCTTGGCCATTAGCCTCGGCGATGCTCGAAATCGTTAACGGGACCGGACCTGGCCTCAGGGCTTGGCCTTGTTGTCTTCGATGAGCTTCACGAAACGGTCGAAGAGATAGTGGCTGTCCTTGGGACCCGGCGAGGCCTCGGGGTGGTACTGCACCGAGAAGGCCGGCCGGTCCGTCAGCGCAATGCCGCAGTTCGAGCCGTCGAACAGGGAGACATGGGTCTCGACCGCGTTCCCGGGCAGGCTGCCCGGATCGACCGCGAAGCCGTGGTTCATGGAGGTGATCTCCACCTTGCCCGTGGTCTTGTCCTTCACGGGATGGTTCGCGCCGTGGTGGCCCTGGTGCATCTTGACGGTGCGGCCGCCGACCGCGAGGCCGAGCATCTGGTGGCCGAGGCAGATCCCGAAGGTCGGGATGCGCTTGTCGAGGAGTTCCTGGATCACGGGCACCGCGTATTCGCCCGTCGCGGCCGGGTCGCCCGGGCCGTTCGACAGGAACACGCCGTCCGGGTTGAGGGCCAGCACGTCCTCGGCCGAGGCGTTTGCCGGCACCACGGTGACCTTGCAGCCCGCGCGGGCGAGGAGCCGCAGGATGTTGCGCTTCACGCCGTAGTCGATCGCGACCACGTGGTGCCGGGCCTCGCCCTGCTTGCCGTAGCCCTGGCCCAGCTCCCAGGTGGTCTCGTCCCAGGCAAAGCGCTGCGGGCTCGCGACCATCGGGACAAGGTCGAGCCCGTTCATGGAGGGCAGGCCGGCGGCGCGGACCTTCAGGGCCTCGCGGTCGAACAGACCGTTGGGGTCGTGCGCGATCACGCCGTTCGGCATGCCGCGGTCCCGAATGAGGGCGGTCAGCGCCCGGGTGTCGAGCCCGGTGATCCCCACGATGCCGGAGGCCTTGAGCCAGCCGTCGAGGTCGCGCGAGGCGCGCCAGTTCGACGGGTCGGTGATCGCAGCGGCGATGACCACCCCGCGCACGCCGGAGTTCGAGGCCGCATTGACGCTCTCGACGTCCTCCTCGTTCGTGCCGACATTGCCGATGTGGGGGAACGTGAAGGTGACGATCTGGCCGGCATAGGAGGGGTCGGTCAGGATCTCCTGGTAGCCCGTCATGGCGGTGTTGAAGCAGACTTCGCCCGAGGCCTCGCCGACCGCGCCGATGCCGAAGCCCTCCAGCACCGTTCCGTCGTGAAGCACGAGCACGGCCGTGGCGCGCGGTTCCTCCCAGCCGGAGGCGGCGTGATTGTCTTGCAGCATGGCTTTGATCTCACTAAGTCGGCCGTCGTCCGGCCGCGCGTCGGCGGGCCGCCGCGGCGGCCTCGACAAATCCTCACGGTGACTTAATGAGCGGGTCCCGGCGCGTCAACGCCGGGCGAGCCCCAGCGATCAGGAGACGGGTATGCGCGAACGCTTCACGACCGAGCTCAAGGAGGCCATGAAAGCCGGCGACAAGCGCAAGCTCGGCACGATCCGGCTGATCCAGGCGGCCCTGAAGGACAAGGACATCGAGGCGCGCGGCGCCGGCAAGGGCCAGGCGACCGACGAGGAGATCCTCGCCCTCCTCCAGAAGATGATCAAGCAGCGCCAGGAATCGATGGCGATCTACGACCAGAACGGCCGGCCGGAGCTCGCGCAACAGGAGCGCGAGGAGGCCGAGGTCATCGCCTCCTTCCTGCCGCAGCAGATGAATGAGGCCGAGACCAAGGCCGCGATCGAGGCCGTCATCGGCGAGACCGGCGCAGCCTCCATGAAGGACATGGGCAAGGTGATCGGCGCGCTGCGGGGCAGGTATGCCGGCCGCATGGATTTCGCCAAGGCGAGCGCGCTCGTGAAGGAGATGCTGCCGAAGGGCTGACCCGGCGCCTCCAAGCGGGTCCGAACCGGGGACGCGGGTCCACAAATGGGAACGGCGCCTTGCGGCGCCGTTTCTGTTGCTAGGCTTCCCCGAGCCCCGGATGGTTACGCCGCGAGGCGAACCGCACCCATGTCAACGTTGTCGTTGGCATTTGTGAATTTGCACTGTTAAGGCCGTAGCTCAGCCTAATCGCAGCCTAGCCTTTACCACGCCCAGTCGAACCCAAGTCGCCCCCATCAGGAACGCAACGCTGCCGCTGCGCTCGTGGTGGAGGCGGCGGGAATTGAACCCGCGTCCTGAACGCTTATTCCGCTCTGCCTCTACGATCATAGCCGGGTTGCCCCGACACCCTTGATATAAGGAGTGCGCCCGGAAATTTCTACCCCGTTCTGGAAGGGCCGGCCGTGCCTCGGCGTGAATGCGGCGGCCCGAGCGGCACAGACGGCGCTGCCGGCAGCACCCGCAGGGAGCAGGGAGCGGTCAGGTCCGGTCGGCGTCGAAGGAACCCTCCGTGAGTGTGCCGATCAGCCTCATCAACGCCTGCTGTTCGGGAGCATTGCCGGCGTAATTCAGGAAAGTCCCGAGTTCGATGTGGCTGACGTGCCCCCCGGACGCCGGGTTGGCGACATGTCGGATGTAGACCTGCTGCGAGTCGATCTGGCGGGCGAGGAACCAGCGGTCCCCTTGAGGGCTCGCGTAAAGCTCTTTGGTCTCGGTGTTCACTCATCTGGCTCCGTGCTTTGCGCAAACCATACAGGAGCGGGGGCTCGAACGCGACCGCGGCCAGGCGGGGCCGTTTTCAGGCTGAGGCAGGGCCGAGGCGGGTCCGGTACGCCGCTGGGTGTGGATTGTGGGGGTGGAAGCGGCGCCGTTGTTCGCCGGGGCCTTGTTCTGCGTTACTCTTCTCGATCCTGCCCTGGATGCCCGGACCCTTGCGCTACTCGCCCTCCGTCCTTGAAGAAATCCGCAACCGGCTGCCGGCTTCTGCGGTCGTCGGGCGGAAGGTGCGCCTCAAGAAGGCCGGGCGCGAGTGGCGGGGGCTGTCGCCCTTCAACGCGGAAAAGACGCCCTCCTTCTACGTGAACGACCAGAAGCAGTTCTACCATTGCTTCTCCTCGGGCAAGCACGGCGACATCTTCACCTTCCTGATGGAGACCGAAGGCCTCTCCTTCCCCGAGGCCGTGGAGCGGCTTGCCGCGGAGGCCGGGGTCGACCTGCCGAAGGCCACGGTGGAGGACCGGGTCCAGGAGACCCGGCGCCGGAGCCTGCACGAGGTCATGGAGATGGCGGCCGCCTTCTTCGAGGGTTCCTTGCGCGACCGGGTCGGCGCAAAGGCACGGGAGTACCTCGACCGCCGAGCGCTCGGCCCGGAGACCCGCGCGCGCTTCCGCATCGGCTACGCGCCGGGGGATCGCTTTGCTCTGCGCGATCACCTTGCCGGCAAGGATGTCCCCGTCGAAACCATGGTGGAAGCCGGCCTCCTGGTCGCGGGCGAGGACATCAGCGTGCCCTACGACCGCTTCCGCGACCGGGTGATGTTCCCGATCACCGATGCGAGGGGCCGGGTCGTGGCCTTCGGGGGGCGGGCTCTCAGCGCGGACGTACCCGCGAAGTACCTGAACTCGCCCGACACCCCGCTCTTCCAGAAGGGGCGGCTTCTCTACAACCTCCACCAGGCCCGCGGGCCCGCCCACGACCGGGGCACGGTGATCGCGGTGGAGGGCTACATCGACGTCATCGCCCTCACCGTCGCGGGTTTTCCGAACGTGGTGGCCCCCCTCGGAACCGCCCTGACCGAGGACCAGCTCGCCCTGCTGTGGCGCATGGCCGACGAGCCGATCCTCTGTTTCGACGGCGACAAGGCCGGGCGCCGCGCCGCCTACCGCGCCCTGGACCTGGCGCTGCCGGCGCTCCAGGCCGGCAAGTCGCTCCGCTTCGCGCTCCTCCCCGAGGGGCAGGACCCGGACGATCTCGCCCGGGCCGGGGGCGCGGCCGCTGTCGAGCGGGTGCTCGGCGGCGCCCGGCCTCTCGTCGACATGCTCTGGGCGCGCGAGCTCGAGGCTGGACCGCTCGATACGCCGGAGCGCCGGGCAGCCCTGGAGCGGAGGCTGCGGGATGCCGTCGAGGTGATTCGCGACGAGACCCTGAGAAAGTACTACCGGGCCGAGATCAGGAGCCGGATCGTCGATCTCGGCGGCGAGCCCCGGAAGAGCTTCGCGCCCGGCCGGGCCGCGATGCGACCGAAAGGACCGAACGGGTCGCAGCTGCCGGCGCAGTACAAGATCAGCATCAGCCCGGCTCTGAGCCGGCGCCTCCTGCTGGGGGGGCAGCCCGAGCCGGGGCGCGACGCGCGGGCGGAGGCAAGCCCCCGCGAAGCCGTCATCGTCGGAACGCTCCTGGTGCACCCGGAACTGCTCCAGAACCACGCGGAGGTCCTGGCGGAGCTCGAGCTCGACGGGGCCGCGGCCCGGTCCATCCGCGCCGTCCTGCTCGACTGCGCGGCCGGGCTCGGGTCGCACGATCCGGCCGTGCTGCGGGCCGCCCTGGAACGGGCCGGATGCGCCGAGGATGCGGACCGGCTGGCCTCCCTGGTGGTCCCCGGGGACCGGTGGATGCTCGATCCGCACGCCGATCCCATGCGCCTGGAGGATGCCTTGCGTCAGGCCATCACCTTGCATCGGCGCTCCCACACGCTACATACGGAACTTCGGGCTGCCGAACGGGCCCTGGCCGAGGAGGCGAGCGAGGCCAATCTCACCTGGATGCGCGAGGTCCAGCTCCAGCTGTCCTCCCTTGAGGGCGCGGAGGCGGATCTCGACGGAGATCTCCCGGGACGGGGCTGACCCTGACCTCGCACGCGATTCTCCGGCAGGACGGGTGGACAGCCCTGGGGGTGCGCCTAAATGGGACTCGTTCTCGTTGCAGCCGGCCGTTCCACGCGGAGCGGGCCCGCCGCATAGGCCGAAAGTTCGGGTGGGCCGGTCGGGCTGCCAGGGGGATGGTTAACGGTTACTCAAGCGATTGACTGTTTGTGTAATGGGGAACGATCGGGTGGTCGGGCGGAACGCCGCCTCGCCGCCCATTTGCGCATCGGCCACCTCGAGCGGGCGGTGAAGGGCACATCGCTGGTTGCTGAGCCGGCGGCCGGGCCTCGACAATGACAGCAGCGCCCCGCCCGGCTTCCGGTTGCGGCGGAGCGTCCCGGTGAGAAGACATTCGCGCGTCCGGCAGGCTGCCGGCTGCAGGAGCATAAGGTCGCGGTCGAACGGCTTGGGATGGAGCCGGGCGAGCGCGCGGGGAAGATGAAGAGCATGGCAACCAAGGCGACCGAACGGGACGAAGGCGAAGTGGCGGCTCCGGAGCAGCAGAGCGACGGGCCCCTCCTTGATCTTACGGATGCCGCCGTCCGGCGGATGATCAAGCTCGCCAAGAAGCGTGGCTACGTCACCTATGACGAGCTCAACGAGGTCCTGCCCTCGGAGGAGTTCTCCTCCGAGCAGATCGAGGACGTGCTCGGGCAGCTCTCCGAGATGGGCATCAACGTGGTCGAGTCCGAGGAGGCCGACGACGGCCAGAACCCGGAGGCCGCGAGCCAGGACGGCGACGACGAGGAGCCCGAGAGCGGCGGCGAGGTCGTCGAGCAGGCTCCGACCCGCGCGGTCGTGGTCCGCGAGACCACGAAGGAGCCGACCGACCGCACGGACGACCCCGTGCGCATGTACCTGCGCGAGATGGGCTCGGTCGAGCTTCTGTCCCGCGAGGGCGAGATCGCGATCGCCAAGCGCATCGAGGCCGGCCGGGAGGCCATGATCGCGGGCCTCTGCGAGAGTCCGCTGACCTTCCAGGCCATCATCATCTGGCGCGACGAGCTCGTCGAGGGCCGGGTGCTCCTGCGCGACATCATCGACCTCGAAGCCACCTATGCGGGCCCGGACGGCAAAGGCGGGCCGGCCGAGGGGCTCCCCGAGGGCGAGGAAGCCGTGGTGTCCGAGGGCGAGGAGGGCGATGCGCCCGTGCCGCCCGAGGGCGGCGACCTCGACGAAGACGACATGGAGAACAACGTCTCCCTCTCCGCCATGGAGGCGGAGCTGAAGCCGCGCGTTCTCGAGACCTTCGACCGCATCGCCGACAACTACAAGAAGCTGCGCCGGCTCCAGGTCGAGCACGTCGAGCAGCGGATGCAGAACAAGCAGCTCACGCCCGCTCAGGAGCGTAAGTACAAGAAGCTGAAGGAGGAGATCGTCGGGGACGTGAAGTCCCTGTCGCTCAACAACAACCGCATCGAGGCGCTGGTCGAGCAGCTCTACGACATCAACAAGCGCCTGATCTCGCACGAGGGCCGCCTGATGCGCCTGGCCGAGAGCCACGGCGTCGCCCGCGACGAGTTCCTGCGCCACTACCAGGGCTGGGAGCTCGATCCCAAGTGGGTGCTGCGCGTCTCCAAGCTCGGCGGCCGCGGCTGGAGGGACTTCGTGGCCCGGGCCAAGGACGGCATCCACGAGCTGCGCGAGAACATCCACAACCTGGCGAGCGAGACGGGCCTGGAGATCCAGGAGTTCCGCCGCATCGTCATGATGGTCCAGAAGGGCGAGCGCGAGGCCCGGCAGGCCAAGAAGGAGATGATCGAGGCCAACCTGCGCCTCGTGATCTCGATCGCCAAGAAGTACACGAACCGCGGCCTGCAGTTCCTGGACCTGATCCAGGAGGGCAACATCGGCCTCATGAAGGCGGTCGACAAGTTCGAGTACCGCCGCGGCTACAAGTTCTCGACCTACGCGACCTGGTGGATCCGGCAGGCCATCACCCGCTCGATCGCCGACCAGGCCCGCACGATCCGCATCCCGGTCCACATGATCGAGACGATCAACAAGATCGTCCGGACGAGCCGGCAGATGCTGCACGAGATCGGCCGCGAGCCGACCCCGGAGGAGCTGGCCGAAAAGCTCGCCATGCCGCTGGAAAAGGTCCGCAAGGTCCTCAAGATCGCGAAGGAGCCGATCTCCCTCGAGACCCCGATCGGCGACGAGGAGGACTCGCACCTCGGCGACTTCATCGAGGACAAGAACGCGATCCTGCCCATCGACGCGGCGATCCAGTCGAACCTGCGCGAGACCACGACCCGGGTCCTGGCCTCGCTCACGCCCCGCGAGGAGCGCGTCCTGCGCATGCGCTTCGGCATCGGCATGAACACCGACCACACCCTGGAAGAGGTCGGCCAGCAGTTCTCGGTCACCCGCGAGCGCATCCGCCAGATCGAGGCGAAGGCCCTGCGCAAGCTCAAGCACCCGAGCCGCTCACGCAAGCTTCGAAGCTTCCTGGACAATTGAGACGAGTGCCCTTCTCCCCCTGCGGGGGGAGGGGCTCTCCTCATGCAGCGCGGCGCGCCGCGAAGCGGCCGTCGTCGAGGGCGATCACCCGGCCGTAGCGGGCAAGCGTCGTCAGCACCTGACCAATCCGCGGCTCGATCCGCTTGCCGCCGCGCTTGAAGGCGCGCGCCAGCCCTGCGGCGTCGATGGGTCGGCCGGCGGAGAGCAGCATCGCCTCGACCGCGAGCGGCTGCTCGTCGCGGTCCGCGGGGAAGGCCGGCAGGCCCCGGTCGATGGCGACCACGGTCTCGCCGAGATCGAGCTCGCCGGTCTTGGCCGCACTCCCCTTGGCGAAGCGCGGGATCTGGTAGTCCGGCCGCAGCCAGCGGACATGGCCGGCGGCCTCTTCCCGGACCCGCTCGGCGTTCAGCGCGACGAGACGCTCCAGAATCTCCTCGTCCGCGAGGTCGGCGGGCCAGCCATAGGCTTCCGCCGTCAGTCGGTCGATCGTCTCGTGCAACTCTTTCAGGATCAGCACGAGCCCGCGCCGCTTCACGTCCTCGTCCGCCGCAGAGAGCGGCGCGCCAACCTTGATCTTCTCCAGCACGTTATAGAGGCCGGTCAGCGTGAGATCGGGATGCTCGGCGAGGACGCGCTTGCGGGTGGCGTCGAGCTCCTCGCCGGCGGCGCGGAGCCGGGATCTCAGGGCTTCGTGCGGGTCGGGGAAGGGAAAGGGATCGAAGCAGCGGGACTTCGAGTAACGTGGGTCGTTGCCGTACCCTAGCCAACCACCGGCCACGGGGGCCCATGTGGCATGAATATGGCTCGACAGCACTGCAAGGAGTGCGGGGTCTTCAGTGGAGATGACCACCAGCATGTTGTCAGGAAGGATCGAAGCGTCCAAGAACTGGAATATCCGGTGCTTTGCAGTCTCGACGGTCGCAATATATCGCTCTAAGCCCTTCCACGACTCTCTGGCATCGGGGATGTTCTCACCGAAGAGCCACCAGTTTTCCCGGCGGTAGGCGCGAGGGTTCCGATCCCTCTCAGGTTTAAGGTGCTCAAAGACGTGCTGATAAACCTCAGGATAGATCTTGCGGACTTCGTCTGCCGCTAAGCCGAACAGGTCGATCACCATGACGTCACGCGATCTCGCCGTCAGATCCCGGCCGTTACGATAAGGGCGTGTGTGGACGGCGCCTGCTTGGCAAGAGTGTTTTTGGTGTTCTGACGCTCTGGTCGGGTGCAGCCATGTGTTCGGCCTTGTGCTTGCGGCCTCATGACCGCTGGCCCTGATGAAGTTCGCGGACCAGGTCCCAATCGTATATGCTGCGTCTGAGTGCAGTGCCCTTATCGGGCTGCCCTGATCCCCGGCTCGACCGGTTCGTCATCACACCATCACCACCTCACCAAACTTGCATATTCCTCATCCCGTCGCCGGCCGCCCTAAGCAGCCGCTGCGGCTGGAGCGCGATACCCCCGGCTGTCCTGGAGGACCGCCCAGGCCACCCGAGCCAGCTTGTTGGCAATGGCGACCTTGACGATGCTGGCCGGCCGTCGCGCCAGCAGGGCCGTAATCCACCCGGCTGTGGCCGAGGCTCTGTTGCGGGCATGGCGCAGGAGCGTGCAGGCTCCCAAGACCAACAGCCGCCGCAGATAGCGATCCCCTTGCTTGGAGATCGATCCCAACCGCACCTTGCCGCCGGTCCCGCTCTGTCGTGGCACGAGCCCGATCCAGGCCGCCAGGTGCCGGCCCGAGCGGAACGCGGATGGATCTGTGATGGTGGCCGCCAGGGCGCTGGCCGTGATCATGCCAATGCCGGGGATCGTCTCCAGACGCTGGCTCAGCTCATTGGTGCGATGCCAGGCCATGATCTCGCGTTCGATCTGGCCGATGCGGGTGTGAGCCTCGTCCAGCTGAGCGAAGATGAGGCTGATGCAGCGCCATGCCAGATCCGGCAAGGCCATTCCGCGGGCCTTCTCGGCCAATGCAATGAGCTTGGGAACGCCGGCAAGGCCCTGAGGAGCGATGATGCCGTACTCGGCCAAGTGACCGCGCAAGGCATTGACCAGCATAGTCCGCTGCCGCACGAGCAGGTCACGGGTGCGGTGGAGCATGAGGACAGCCTGCTGGTCTGGGCTCTTGATGGCGACAAAGCGCATGCTCGGGCGGGTCACGGCCTCGCAGATACCTTCCGCATCCAGGGCATCGCTTTTGCCGCGTTTGACATACGGCTTCACGTAAGCTGCGGGCATGAGCCGGACCTCGTGGCCCAGGGCAGCAAGAGCGCGGGCCCAGAAGTGGGCGGTGGAGCAGGCCTCCATGCCGATGAGGCACGGCGGCAAACGCCGGAAGAAGGTCAGGACCTCTCCCCGGCGGATCTGCCGCCGGATCAGGATCTGTCCGTCTGGGCCAATGCCATGGACCTGAAAGACCTGCTTGGCGATGTCGAGACCCATCGTGGTGACTTGCATCGGACCGGCTCCCTCTCTGGCGCTGAGGCCATCACCCTATCCCAGAGGGCAATGGCCGGGAGCAGGCGCCGTCCACCGCATCATATATGG
>JAESFH010000263.1_pt1 | contig 23172 bp, 25 predicted proteins | sample 9269381 | NCBI WGS metagenome assembly JAESFH01 (sample SAMN14504062, study PRJNA617094) | algae metagenome | isolation source: Aphanothece sp. CMT-3BRIN-NPC111 and co-occurring heterotrophs from well... | place: USA: Clark Mountains Wilderness, California | collected 2010-04-18
CGATGCAGCTGACCGCGAGCAAGCCTGCCGTTTACGCTTTTCGTGTCTGCCATCGGTCGCGTATGCTGCGTGGCGTGCACAGAGGGCTCGCGGCAGCTGATCTTGTGTCTCGTTAGGCCTATGCTCGTTGCGCGCTACACGACGACTCGCGCAGACGTGCTTCGGTTTTACAGCTACCACTATTCGCGTTCGCCCGGTTTCGTGACGTTTCAGATCGTCCTTCTCGCGGTGTTAGCGACTTCTTCGTATCGCGCTCTTCCAGCCGATGCTCCTGCGATGACACGGCTGGTGGTCTTCGTCATCCTTTTCCTCGCAGGCGTCGCGTTTTTGTTCCTCCTGTTCTTCGGCAGTACCGCGGTGCAGATCTTCATGACGAAGGACAAAAATCTGTTCGTTGAGCACACTATTACGCTGCGCGAGGATGGATTCACTGAACAGACGACGTTCAACACTACGGATCACACGTGGGCCGCTGTGCAGCGGCTTCGGCGGTCGCGGCGACACATCTTCATTTACATTGGCGCGCATCTCGCCCACATCGTACCCAGGAGAGCATTCGCGACCGACGCCGAGTGGGACGTATTTTATGCATTTTGTCGCGAGAGAACGCAAAAGGCCTAACCAGGCGATGCAGCTGACCGCGAGCAAGCCTGACGTTTACCCTTCCAGCGTTTGCCATCGCGAGCGTATGCTCCGAGCGATGCACAGAGGGCTCGCGGCAGCTGATCTTGTGTCTCGTTAGGCCTACAATCATGCGCGAGCTGGAACGACCTCCCGCCACTGCCGAAGACGAAGATGCCACGGAGATGATCCGCGCGTGGATCGCCAACGGCGACTTACACGTGTCGATGCGACTCGCGATGTGGCAACAGCTGGAGAATCCGCAGATCGACGAGCGCGACGCTTGGGGCGAACTTTTGGCTGATCTCACGCGGCATATCGCAAACGGTTTAATGCAGGAGTACGGCTGGGACTACGATGCCACGCGAGACCGCATCCGAACTTCGTTTCTAAAGTGGTATGATGACAAGTCAGCGCACACTGAGGGAGCGTTCCCGGACGAACAGGCCTAACCAGGCGATGCAGCTGACCGCGAGCAAGCCTGACGTTTACGCTTTCCCTGTCTGCCGTCGAGAGCGTATGCTGCGGCTCATGCGCGGAGGACTCGCGGCAGCTGATCTTGTGTCTCGTTAGATGGACTCGCCCTCGCCGCGTCAGAAGCTCCATCCGTTTTGGGATTCGCCGCTGTGGGACTACGTCGGTTATGCGGTGCTGTTCGCGTTTTTCATCTTCAGGTGGGAGAGCCTTCACTGGGCATGGGTGTGCGTCGCGCTTGCGGTGCTCTTGATCGTTCGCAGCTGGACGCGCAGACGACGCTGAAATGCCCAAGATGCGGCGGTAGATCACCATGCAGGTGCGCCAACCATCTAACCAGGCGATGCAGCTGACCGCGAGCAAGCGTGTCGTTTACGCTTCCGGTGTCTGCCGTCGAGACCGTATGCTGCGTGGCATGCACAGAGGGCTCGCGGCAGCTGATCTTGTGTCTCGTTAGGTGCTATCCACATGGCGCATCGCAGGGATCTCGCAGGCGTGCTGCACAACTTCCTTGGCACGTATACGAGCAGGTACTCCGACCGCGACGGTTACTGGCTCTTCGGCTTTCTTGCTCATGCCGGTGCGGAGTGGCAGGTCGACCTTTTGGCTGCGCCGGAGCCTGCCGCCACATCCGCCGTCGCAGAAGCGATCGCGCTCGCTCGGACACGGTTCGCGGAACAGCTCCAGAAAGCGGAAATCCCGCGTTCCTGGCTGCGCGAAGCGCATCTACGGCTCGCGCGAGGAGACGAAGCAAAGCGTGGCGTCGTGAACGGCCACTGGACGGATGGACACGACTTCACATTTTCGGCACACGCGACCACTGATCACGGCAAGAGTTTCGCGGCTGAAGCGGTCGTCTTTGTCGCACCTCACGATCCCGCACGCGCGGCACCTAACCAGGCGATGCAGCTGACGGCGGTAAGCTTTGCGATTAACGTCTGGGATGACTTCGGTGTCTCCACCGCGGGCGACGCGCTCCCTCCCCGCCGCAGCTGATCTTGTGTCTCGTTAGATGGTAAAACCAGCTCGATGGCGAAGGCTCTTCGAAAGCTCAGTTTAGTGCGGTTCGTTGCCGATGGAGTGTCACCCGCTGCGATGCGCAAACTCCCGTTCCGGCGCAGTCGTTCATACATCTTCCTCGGCGAGATCCCGAACATGCGCGGACATTGCGTTGTTGCGGAACAGGATTCCGGCAGGATTTACGCGGGTTATCACACCGAGCAGTTTGTTGAGCTCACGGAGGAGGAGACATGAGCAGGCGACGTCAACCATCTAACTAGGCGATGCAGCTGACCGCGAGCAAGCCTGCCGTTTGCGCTTCCAGTGTCTGCCGTCGGAAGCGTATGCTGCATGCCATGCGCGGCGGGCTCGCGGCAGCTGATCTTGTGTCTCGTTAGACGGAAGGCGTCACACCCGTGGATGCCGTCACGATTATCTGGCTGGCGAGTCCGCTTGTCGCGTATTTTGTCGTTGTCATCGTGGGCGCCCGATGGTTCCGCCGAGACCGCGCGCGGCGACTTCGCACGTTGCATCCTGTGCGGCATCGTCTTCTTCTCGCGATCTATCTCGCACTGGTCTTCACGCCCAGCGTGATCAGCGACTTCTGGTTGTTCATGATTCCCGCGCCAGCATTAGCCGGCTTTTTCTTCCTTCTCCCCGGCGCGCTGGCGAACATGTTTTCAGAGCCGAGCGTCCTCGTATTCGTCCTCCATGCGTCGGCTATATACTACTTCCTTCCGTTGCTCATCGGCTTCATCCTCGCCTATTGCGTGTTGTTGGCCCGCAGCCGTTCTCGCGCACGCCCGATGGCACAATCCGTCTAACCAGGCGATGCAGCTGACGGCGAGCAACCTTGTCGCTTGCGCTTTCAGTGTTTGCCGTCGTACGCGTATGCTGCGTTCCATGCACAGAGGGCTCGCCGCAGCTGATCTTGTGTCTCGTTAGGCTCGATGGCGAACACGCACAGCGGCGCGGTCTCCAACGTTATCGTAGCGGGGGTGGGCCTGTTCTGCTTCATCGCCGCTCGCGGTGCGCGACACATCGGTGGAACCCTTTCTCCGCAGCTTTTGCTTGCGTCTGTGGGGCTTTGGCTTTCTGGCGCGGTGGCCTCTTTTCTACTTATTCGGGGTATTTGCGGCGTCTGCTTTTCGGCGAGAAAGACATATTATAGCTCGGTCATCGTGTTGAACGTTCCGGCCGCCGCTATGTTCGTCTACCTGATCGTATCCTCGGCTAGCTGACGACGCGTGGGAAGGTCATCCGTCGCAACAAAGCCTAACCAGGCGATGCAGCTGACCGCGAGCAATCCTGTCGTTTACGCGTCCCGTGCCTGCCGTCGTGCGTCTATGCTGCGATTCATGCACAGAGAGCTCGCGGCAGCTGATCTTGTGTCTCGTTAGGCCTATGCAGCAGCGCTATTCGGCAGCAGCCATCGCCATCCTCCTTCTGACACCCGGATGCGCTTGCCATTGGCCGACGGACCACGATCTTCGTACCGCCGCGACGATCGTGAGAACCAATGATCTGGCGCGCCAACCGCTCTTTCCTTTGCCGACCGGCTGCGACAAGATCCGCGTCTACTATGATCGGAAGCAGGAAGGCAGCTACACAGAGTTCCAGCGGGTGAACGGCAGGTGGGAGGCTGTTGGTGAAGCGTTGGTCATCCAGCATTCGCTCGGCTATGGCAGCGACGACGAATAGGCCTAACCGGGCGATGCAGCTGACCGCGAGCAAGCCTGCCGATTTACGCTTGGAGTGTGGTAACCGGCGCGAATGATCGAAATGCGTTCGCGCGCGCGTTGAAATGGGTCGCAGCGGCCGGTCCGCGGGGCCGGCGCTAGACGCTCGCGGTGCACCCGCGAATCACCTGCGAGGCTCAGGCCGACGCCCCGGGCTCAGACCACGATTCGGACCTCACCGGATGCCGTGTGGTACTGCCGGCCGACCGGTAGTCCGCCCGCGACGGCCGCGGCGTTGTCCGCGTAGACCGGTTGCTCGGTGGCGTGGTAGTTCGTGGCCGTGTGACCGTCCTGTGAGGTGAAGGAGCGCAGCTGGCCGCCAACGTAGCGGGCATGAGAGCAGCCCGCTGGCACCATGAAGTCGAACCGCGTGTTGCTGACGCCGATGCCGTAGATGTTGCCCTCGCCGTCATCAAATACCACGACCTTCGGATGCTGGCCGTGGGCGTCCGAAAAGGAGCCGCCGAGATGAACCTGGAACGGGTGATCATTCTGGGTGACTACCAACGAACCGAAACGTGCAAATCCGGAGCCACCAGTGCCAGGAACCAGACCTCCGCTGCGGCCGTCTGTGCTGAACACGACTGCATCCTTTCCGCCGGAGTGAATGACGAATACTTTCTCATCTCCAGTGCCGTAGAGATCCTGGCCGGCGAGCCACTCCGCGAACGCCATCGTAGCGCGCCGCGTCACGCCGACGCCATGCACTGGCCGCAACTCGAGAGAGTTCTGCGTTGAGAGCACTGTCGGGCGCAGAACGCGCGTCGATCGCGTGATCGACGCGATCAAGAGCGTCTGCATTAAAGCGATGCTGTCGATCGTGATGATGGTCGGATGACTGAATCCGATCACTGCCTCGCCGGTGATCTCTGTTGAATCCGCCAGCGTCGGCGTCTCGTCCCACGTCGCGCCCGCATCATAGCTATTGATGTAAAAAATTCCCTGGTTGGTGAACTTATCGACGTAGAGCCGCCAATGATCGGCCGTGATCTTCGGCATCGATGGCGCCTCGACTCCTGGCCCCAGAATCGCGCTGACCGGCGTCGCGACATTGACGAATGTCCCGTCCGGAGTGGCGCACGACGCGAGCTCGATGATCGAGCCGGCGTTTTTATTCGTGTACCACATGTAGTAAACGCCTTCGTGCTCGAATGGATCGGCGTCGATCACGCTGATGCCGGCCGGCGTGAACACCGGCTTAGGCAAACTCCAGGCCGTCAGCTGATCGTTCAGCGCGTGCACTTCGTAGAGCCCGAATCCGGCGAGGCCGCCCAGAGTGTTCGCGGAGATCGTGAGGTAAATCCGGATAACGCCATCCGAGAAGACTTTGAACTCGCCGGCCCACGTCGCGCCCTCTCCGGCGACAGCAGCGATCGAGGAGGTGTCGGGACGCTGCTCGACTGGCAGTAGCGTCCAATTCTCAAGATCCTTCGACCAGGCGACGCTTGCGCGATGATAGCTGTGCTCATCGTCACCACCGGTGAAGGTCGCCCACCAGCGATCGCGGCCGTTTTCCCGCGGCAGGATTGAAGGATCTGCTACCTTCGTGCCATTGATCAGGACCGGCTGCGTCAGTGGTGCCCATTTATGGCCGTCCGCACTGACACTGAAGCGGAGATTATATTCGCCGGTGTGAGGCGGGTCTCCCAGGAGATCTCCTGAGACGTGATGCGACGCGAAAAAGATTTTGGGGAAGGCGTCGATGTTGCGCAGCGATCCGCCGATCGCCTTAGCGAGCGGCAGGAGCGGATCGAGCTTCGCGTTGTCGCGATTGATCAATGGCCGCACGGTTGTCGCAGCGTCGGCGTCGCCCTTCAGCGAGAGGCCGTTCGGCAGGAAGTCGATGTGAAAGACTCCTTCGATCGTCTCGGTAGTCGCGGCGTAGTTGCCGGCGAGCGTGACGGTGTAGCGACTGGTGCCGGCGTCGTACGAGATGGCCGCGACCTCATAGAATGGCGCTCCGACCACGTGGTTTTTCCGAAAGATCGCTGGTCGCGCTGAATCGATCGCCGCTTTTACCTGCGACCAATCGTCGCCGACTGCTGAAAGAATTGTCGGGCTCCCGTTTGTGACTGTGGCTTTGCCTGTGACTTGCATAAGTGTGGTGTGAGCTAAAGCGGAGGGCCTGCCGGCTCGTTGTTGAAGGTGCGGATCGGGCCATCCGCAAAACCGGGAGCGGTGGCGTAGAAATAGTAGATCTCGCCGAGCGGCACGGTGACGTTCGCGCCGGGAGCGGCGCTGCCGAAGCCGTACTCGATCGTGGCGCCCGGCGTTGCGCAGTCGACAGGAAAAGTGACGGCCGAAAAGCCTTGCTGGCCGCTGACAATCGAACCGAGGAGCACATTCCCGCACGTTTGGCCACCACCACCGCCTCCACCACCGCCTGGTACATCGGTGCGTCGATAGGTGGCGCGCACCTCCGGCGACATCCTGTTGCCGAGAAACCACCGGACCGTCAGCGTAGTCACCATGCGCGACGCGTTCACCGTGAGCGGCGTCCAGGCGTTCAGAGCACCAGGCCAGCGTGGACTGTCGGGCTGCACCGCGGATTCGTCCTGCGTCAGACGCGGCGTTGAGCCAGTCAACGCCACCATCGACACGCTGAGTGGCCCGGTGTGTTCCGTGGAGCTCGGGCTTATACTGCCGAGCAGCGAGGCGTCTTCGATGTAATTCGAAAGCCCGTTCGCCGCGAGGCGGAGCTCGTCTGAATAATTGAGCTCGTTCGGTCCAAAGGAGTCGATCGCCGCGACACGGAAATACCAGGTGCCGGGCAATTGCTGCAGGATGATCTCGGTATCCGTCCCAACATAGACGCAGTTACCTTCACCTGGCACTGTTCCGCCTGGCTTAAAGCCGGACGTGTGTGAGCGGTGCACGATAAAGCGCGGCGGCTGCGCGTCGACATCTGTGACTTGATCGCGAATCCTAATGTGGACCGATCCGCCCACGGCGAACACATCGATCGCGACGAGTTTCGGCGGCGGCGGATTGTTTGGAGGAATGGAAGCGAAAGGCGTCAACGCAGTGCTGCCATCGCGCGCGCGATAAAGAATCGCGACCTCACCGAGCCAGCTGCGATGAGGACCACCGGGCGACAGCGCGTTGCGCTCATATGCAAACGTCCAGGGCGGACCACTGATGCCGCGATCGTAAATCAACCCCTCTCCGTCCGAGTCTTCGCGAATCCGCACGTGATACTCGATGAAGCTCTCTTCGCTGGGCCGCACCGTCGCCGGGTCGACATCGAGGCTCGGCGGCAGGCCGTTCGTGACGAGGCGCCAGTTCAGCACCGGGTTGCGGCCGGTATAGGAATATTCGTTTTCCTGGCCGTCGATCTCGAGGCCGGCGACGGCGAAGGGAATCCAGGCGGCGAAGGTGTATGGCACGGCCGCGACCGCCGAAAGCTCGAGCTGGTGCGCCGCGGTATAGGGCTGGAGCTTGAAATAGCGCAACGCACCGGGCGTGAAGCCGTGATTCGCGCTCGGCTCGATCGAGCTGCGCGGGATGATCCAGACCTCTTCGCCGATCGGATGTGTGAACTGCCCGGTACCGTAACGGCCGCGAGCGAGATGGTAGCGATATTTCCCGCCGCCCAGCGCCACAACCTGACCGAGACTCGCGATCTCGTTGCCGAAGATGACCAGCACCGTGTTGTCGTCGCGCTGCGTGTCGCTTTGGCTGCCGATGTTGTCGACGCCGAACAATTCCACCTGCAGTCCTAACGAGTTATCAATGACCGCGGTGGCCGCCGGGTAAGCTGCGTTGACGACGCGGCCGTAGACAGCGAAGCGCTGTTGCGAGCGAAGCGGATCGTAAATGTCGCCGTGGACGCTGACATGGAGATTGAATCCGACGACGTCGGGCGACGGACGCTGCGCAAGCGCGAAGATCTCATTCACTGCCGGCGCGCTGCGCAAACCGATCGGCAGCTCGAGGATGCGCCGATTCACAATCTCGATCGCCTGGACTTGAAAGTTACCGGGCGTCGGCGCGGCGGGCGGGACATAGAGCCGTGGCCAGATGGCGCGCTCGTTCTCGCAATCGACCGAGGCAAACGCTTCGCGATCGCCAGGCCAGTCGACCTGCTGTGAGCGCATCGTGATCGAGAGCCCAAGCGTCGCCGAGTTGAGATTAAAGAGTTTGCCCGGCACCTGCAGCCCCTTCGCTTTTGCGCGCTCCCGCTTGATCCGGATGCGGCCGCTGACCCGCGGCTTCGAATGCATCGCAGCGTACTCGACCGCGTATTGATTGGCAGTGGCGCCATCGGTGATCCAGAGCCGGCGTAGCGTGACCTCGCGCGGCTCGCCGATGATTTTCAGCAGATGCGGGTTGGTCGCCGGCTCGCTGTTCTGCTCGTTGTAGTAGTGCTCGCGATCGCGATAGGTGACCGTGACCGAGGTCACGCAATCATCGTAGGTCGCGGGAGTAAGATCGGGCTCCTCCTCGAGGTCGCTGTCATCAACGACGGGGAGCGACGCGACATCAATGTCGCCATGCTCCCATTGGCCCAGCGCGATAATGTTGCCGTTCTTGAGGTACGGGAAACAATCCGCGTATTCGGCGAGCTGGCCGAGGAAGCTCCGGAACTCGCCCTGCTCGTTAATGACCGGTGAGATCCGGAACCCATCGGTCGCGTTGCGCACTGCCGTGAAGCTCTCCTCGTCGAGTCGCGCATCGGGCAAGCCGAGCCAGGCGATGTCGTCGGTAAACCAATCGTAGGCGATCGCGGCGACGTTGACCCCGCGCGCGTTACTGGCGACCCCGCCACCGTTGAACCACGGGAGGCCCCGCTCGACCACTACCTCCCAGTTCGGCACGCTCGGCCGATTGAGGCCGAGCTTGACCTTTTTGCCGACCACGTACGCCTGGTTGGGATACGGCGGATGTGGATCGTAATGGCCGAGTGCCGCGGGCATGGGTCAGGGCTCCGGATGCAGGAAGCTCCAATTCGCGTTTGGCCAGGTGGTGCGAATGCGAGGATCGTAACCAGGCAGCGATGGCGTGGCGCCGCGTGGAGTGAGGACAAGCGTATCGACCGGCTGCGTCTCGGAGCCCCAATAGATCCGCGTCGCCGCGAAGTCGCTGATCGTGATCGGCTCGTAAGGATCGGTATCGCGCGCCAGGCCGGCGTCATTTCGCCAGCGCACTTCCTCCTCGATGATGTGCATGAAGATGCCGTCGAGTGGACGGCGGCCGCCGAGACAAATCAGCCCCGCGATCGAGGCATAAACCATCGTCCCGGTTTCCACCTGGCGACCTTTGCCGGCGGATTGTCGCTGCGGCTCCTTGATGACATCGTAGGCCGGCGTGATCCACTGGAGTGGGACACGATTTCGCCCCGCCATCCAGAGCACCGGGATCGCCTGCTGATGCGTGCTCGTGCGGCTCGCATCAATGCCGGCGAGTTTTTTCTTCGGCGCCGGCTGGCGCGTTGATTTGCCTAAACTCATGTCCGAGCCGGACTGGCGATTGCTCTCGCGCGGAAAACAGCGTCGAGATTCTCGCTGTAGGTAGGGTCGTGAATGTTCGCCCGTTGCACGCCGAGCGGCCGCGCGCAGTGCGTGATCTTGCGGCCGCCTAACGAGACGGGCAGATGCATCTCACCGCCGCGACGCAGCACCAGGAGATCGCCAGGAAGAAAAAAAGCTGGATCGAGATTTTGGGTCGCGTGGTCCTTCAGTGCGGCCTTGCGCTCTCCGTCCGACGCGTCCGGAGCGGCAAGGATGCACTGCGCTTTGTCCGTTAATGGCAGCTCCACTTCGGCGAAGATCTCCGCCAGGCGGAGACTCTGCGGATCGTCCGCGACCTCGCCGCGGAGCATCCGCAGAATGCGCAGCTCGAGACGACTGCTCTGGTAATCGGCCATCGTGCGCGCGAACTCGAAATCGCCGCGACGCACGACGCCGGCGGCGATGAAAAGCTCCTCCACGTAGCCGACGCAATCGATCCCGCCTTCCGCGCCCTGCGCGCGCGAGAACTCACGAAAGGGCGTGCCATCCCACGCGCGCTCTGCCGCAAGCAGACGCTCGACGGCCGCTGCATGTCCGAAGAACCCGCTTTGCTGTCGCAGTAGCTCGGTCACTTCTCGCCCTCCGGATCGATCACGCTCCAGTCGAGCTCCTCGAGCTTGTTCGCGATCGCTGTCTCTTCCGCGAAGAACGCGCGGATGAACGGCCGTCGGCCGGCCTTCGCGAGCCAGCGCTCCGCGAGGTAGTGCGGATCGTTCTTCGCCTTCAGGTCGCGCGTCATCAGGCTACTGCCCCATTCGTTGTCGTAGGCCCAGATCTCGTCGTTCCACTGCACCATGCAGATGGCGTGCGCGTTCGGGCCCGTGCGCTGGGCGCGTGGCAGAGCGTTGAATTGGATCGTGAGCACGCGCGCCCAGAACCACGGCCGCTGCGATTGCGCCGCGGCATACGCCGCCTTGTAGCCTTCCGCGTTCACGCGGCAGCCGTTCTTGATCTCGATCGTTTTCCAGGCAACGGCCGGCGCACCGGGCGGTGTCGTGCTGCAGGCGGTGGCGAGCGCCACCACTGCGATCATTAATGCGATCTGTTTCATTATTTCTTTCCGCCGCTTACCTGCACGGCTTCCTCAATCTTGATTTGCGGTCCGGTATCCGGGACGAACGGATGTCCGCCAAACCGGCCGCTGCCGTAGCGCGTCAGGAAATCTCCATAGCTCCCGTCATAGCCGGGATAGAGGTCGACGCTTTGGCCGACGGTCGCCTGCAGGAAAGGGCGATTGATGTTGAGCCGCTGGCCACCGGCGATCGGCTCGCTCGAGATGATGTGGCGGCCTTCGTAGGTCTCGCCAGCACCGCGCTCGATGCGGCCGCCGCGGAAGTACTCTGCAGCGTGGGCCGGACCTGCCACGTCGACCTTGAAGCCGTCGAGCGCCGCGATCGTCCCGGTGACTTTGAAGTCCGCTTCGTTCAATCCTGTCGGCCGCGTGAAGGGCATGAAGTTGTCGCTCTTCTGCACCTGCATGCGCGGGTATTTACTCTCGCTGTGGAAGTCGAACGCGACGACGCGCGCGCGGATCTCGTCACCTTTCACGCGCGGCTCTTTCACTTTCCCGACGAAGAGGATCTCCGCGTCGGCGTCTCCGGGATTGTCGGCATTGACCTCGATGATCTCGCACCTGAGGTCGCCCTCGAGCTCGAGCGGCAGAAACTTGCGGAGCGGGTTTCCCGGGAAGTTCCAGCTGATCAGATCGGTCGCGTCGCTGAGCGTGAGTGTGCGCGTGATCCTGCCATGGGAGAACGGCGCCGGCGTCCAGGCGTGGCCGCCATGGGAGATGGTGTTCTCATACGAGGTGAAGCGGCCGAGCTCGAGCGTGCTCCCGTTCGGCAGCTTGACGTAAAACCGATAGAGGTAAGCCGGCGCCGCGAGGATCTCCGCCGGCGTGTTGTATTCATCCGGGACCTCGATCGTGCGCAGAACGCAGACGGCATAGCCATCGCTCGAGTACCTGAGCGAGAGTCTCGTTTCCGCAAAGCGAACCAGGAGAAGATGACTCAGGATCGTCTCCTCTTTCCGGTGCGTGCCCACGATCGGCGCCGCGGTATGCAGACCTGCGATGTCGACTGAGTTCACCCGGAGCGGCGTGACGGTGGGTGGATCGCCACGCTGCACGAGCGCAAAGAATGGCGCGCTCGGATGCAACAGGTAGGCAGGATCTGTGAAGCGGGTAGCCTCCACCGTGACGAGGCTCGTGTTGCCGGCGATCGGCAGATCCTGCGTGATACGGAGATCGCCGCGTCCGCTGGGCTGCAGGAAATTGTAGACGTTGGCGCGCCGATCGCGAAAGAAGCGCTCGATCCGGCCGATCTCCGCGCGGCCGTCGGCGGCATAAGTTCGCTCGGTCCCGCGCCGCACGGGTTGTGAACGAACGCGGCGCTGCTTGCGCCGGCCGAAGCCGATCTGCTTGGAAACGATGTCTACTTCCGTGCGACTGAGCGGCCGCTCGTGCAGCGGCGCGATATCCCAGAGCCGGGCGCTCGAGAACTCCGGAATGCCGGCGCCGACACTGGCGAGCGCGCCTGCAGCTGTGGAGAGCCGACGGGCGAAGACGTCATCCTCCTCAAACTTCAGCGCCGCCTCCGTGATCTCGTCAGTGAGCTCTTCGCCCTGCGGCCGTTCCGTCAGCTGACCGAAGAGGAGCGGGTAAGCAAATGTCCCGGCCGGCCAGTTCATCGTCAGGCCGCTCGTCAGGCTGAGCAGGGTCGCGGTGACCGATTGCACGGTGACGATCTCGTAGGTGCTCGCCTCGGCATTGAGCACGATCCACTCGGCGCCGAAGCGCACCGGCATATCGCTGGTTTTATCGAGCACGGTCGCGCCGGCGTTCGCCGCGGCGGCCAGCTCTACGCCGTCTGTCCAAAGCGGCACGGCGACGGTTTCTTCGCCCTTCAACCGCAGGAGCCAGAGGTTCGCGTCGGTGCTCTCGCGGGCGTCGCCGAAGAGGGCGGTATAGCCTAACGAGTAACGAAAGCTCGCCGCGAAGTTGCGTCGCGATTCGCGCGCGTTGAGCGATCTCGCAACATCGGTCGGCAGCGTGAGCTCAACTGTGACGTCGCGCGACCAGTCCGGCATCGCCAGGCAAAGCGCGATCGTCTCCGCGCCGATCGTGATGAACTTCATAACCCGAGGTCCATGCGCGAGCCGTCGATCGTGTTGATGATCACCTTGCGATTCGCGCTCGAATTGGCGACGGCTTCCGCGAGCTCGTCAGGATCGGTGTAATTAAAAACGTCGACCTTGAAGTTCGGCGCGCCGAACGCGCCGCCGCCTCCGGATCCACCGGGGCTGTTCGCAACGCGGCCGCCATTCGCGAAGCGCGGCGGCTCCTGAATGAGGAAGCTCATGTTGTCGAACGCGTGGTCGAGGAAATCGCGCCCGAAGGTCCGGTCGAATTTCATCACCTCCGCAGTGGGGATGACGTGCTCGCCGGTCGCGAGCCAGGCGAGCGTGTTATCAGTAAACGACGGCGGCCCACCGAGGCGCCCGCCGCCTGCAAACCCTAGTTGCCGCTGCAGGTACCGCGTGATCCCTCCGCCGCCGCCCGATGAAAAGTCGTGGAATCCCGCTCCGCCTGGTGTGATGAAATTGTAAGCCGCCACGCTCCCCGGTTGGAAACCGCCACCGCCGCCGCCTGCGCCGGCGTAGCTGCCGTCGCCGCCGAGGACCGCGCCTGCAGTCGGAATATCAGCGATGGGCCGACCGCTGCCCGTGCCCCAATAGGTCGCGACCGATGTCTGCCCCGAGCCGTATCCCATGTTCGACGTGAGGGAGCCCCACGTGTGCGAGCCGAGCGGTGCGCCGAATAATCCCCACGCGCCGCCGGCGCCGAGCCCGGCCGCCCAGTTCTGCATGTAGGTCCCGCCGACGTTCGCGACCGGGTTTGGCTGCGGCCTTAAGCCGCGGTCAACAAGCGCATTTCCACTTCCAGAATAGGTGTGCGGGTTGCTGACATCCGGAACGAAGCGCGTCCAGATGCGATCACCGGGCGCGGTTGGCGTCGTGACGATGGGACCCCTCCTTGGCGACTGATCACCGGTGGTTTCGATCCTTGTAAACCTGCCAAGCGACCGACCAGAGCCTGTGCCGGATGCGCCAAATCGAGCCCCGCCGCTCGCCCAGATCGCACCCGCTCCCGGCAAGGTAATCATGTGTGGATCAATCCACGGATCGTCGTCGCTCATGACGCGGCCGCCGTTGGCGTATCCGCGGATTCGCTCGAGATTCGCGACGCCGATGCGGGAGGTCGCCAGCTCGTCAAAGACGAACTCTTTCTTGTGCACCACGCCGGCCGGCTCATCCGGATCGCCGTCGCCCGTGTAGCCGCCTTTCCGGAAGGCCGTTAACGCGGCGACGATCGCAGCGATCGCAGCAATCGCCGCGATCATGCCTACGACTGCGGTGGTGCCTCCCGTGGCGACGGAAGTCGCCGCGGCCGCGGGCGCATTCGCCGCCGCGATTTGCGCGCCGGATGCGACCTGCTGCTGTGTGGCCGCCTGATTCCGGATCATCGCGGCGATCTGCTGCGCGGCCATCTGCAGGCCCATCTCGATCAGCATTTGCGTGGCGGTTTCGCCTAACGAGAGCCAGATGTTTTCCCACTCGCCCGTTTGCCAGATGGTGCGCGCCAGCGAAGCGGAAACCTGCTGAATCGCGGCATTGAGCGTGCCCGTGATGACGCCGGCCGCCTGCTCCGCGGCGCTGCCGAGGCCGTTCACCCAATCGTTGAGCTCGGCGGTGAACTGACCGGTCGGCGTGAGCGCGAGCGCCTCGAGGCTGGCCAAGTGCGCTTTCGCCGCATCGCCCGCCGCGAGATGCGCGCGCGCTTCCTCCCGCAGCAATTCAACCAGGCGTCGATTCTGTTCCTCGATCCCGAGAAACGAATTGCCGGTGACCAGGCTTTGCTGATCATGGATGCGCGACATTGCCTCGGCTTGTTCGCGCTTCGCATCCGCCGACGCTTTGTCCGCTTTCGCGCTGGCTTCGCGCGTTTCCTTGATCTCGATTTCCGAGAGCCCGATCGCGCGTAACAGATCGACTTCCTCTTGCGCCAGGCGCACGGCGTCGGAATGCACTGCGCCGGCTTTTTCGTAGGCGTCGGTGCGGGTCTTGAGCTCGCGCTCGAGGCGCGCATGGAGTTCGCCGCGCTCGTCGCCGGTGAGCTTTGCCATTAGCTCGCTCGTCTTCGCGAAGTGTTGCGCCTCGAGCTCCAGGAGCGTCGTCTGGCGAGCGAGCTCGTCATTAAGCGACCTCACTCTTTGTGCCGTCACCCCGACCAGGCGACCGGCCTCGTCCCAGTTGGCGACTACCTCCGCGAGCAGTAGCAGTTGAAGCTCTGCTTCGTGGCGAACGCGGGCGTTCTCGTCTCCCGTCCGGCGCGTCAATTCCGCCCTGTGTTCTTCGATCTGCGTCCGCGCCTCGGCGATCGCTTTCTCGGTCTCAGCCGCTTCAATATTTTCGCGGATCGAAGAGAGTGCCTTCTCGGAAGCCGCTACGAAGTGGTTAACCGACGCCACGTCGAAGGGCGAAATCGCAGCCGCGCCGGCGGTAGCGCCGAAGAGCGCGTCCTGTCCCGGCACCCACGAGAACAGATTATTGCCAGTGTCGCGAATCTTCTGCCACAGCTTCATCAGCTCTTCGGCGTCGCGCTTCGTGTTCTGTATCCGCTTACTGATGTCCTCGAGTACCGCGCCGATTTCGCCCCCCCAGCCTGCAGCCGCCTCCGCCGTCTCGGGCCGAGAGAGATATCTGTTCAGCTCGCCCAGGCTTTCGCGCACCTGGTCGAACAACTCGGACGTGCCGATCGCCTTCAGCTCCGTCGTGATGTCGCTGAAGTTCGAGAGGCGAGTGTTGAACGTGTCCTGCGCGCGCGCGCCGGCCTCGGCAAAGCTGGCCAGCTTCGCCATGATGAGCTCGTAGGCACGGCCCGAAGCGGCGGCAGCGTCGATCTCCTCCTTTGTGATCCGGAGCACCTGGTTAAGCCGCGAATTGCGGCTCACGTCGCCCTGGAAGATGGCGCGCAGCTCCTGGTTGAGCTGGTTTGTCGGAATCGCGAGCGCGGCCATCGCCTGGCTGGCCGCGACCACAATATCGACCTGCTCGCGCGCACTACTGATCTGCGCCTGGAAGAGCGGACCGGCATTTGCCTGATAGCCCTCCACCAACTCACTGAAGGTGGCGCTTGTCTGCTTCGCTTTTTCCTTCAGCAGGTCGATCGTGCGGCCACTCTGCCGCAGCGCATCGTCGAAATTCCGGATCTTACCGGTCTCATCGAATTGATCGATGATCGCGGCCACCCCGATCCGCGCGGATTCGAGCGTGGCGTTGAAACGCACGCCCTCGGAAATGGACTGCGCCATGAGTGCCGGGACTCGCGCGAGCTCGCTGGTGAACCCGACGATGGCGCCGCCCGCGATCCCGCCGACAAACCCCGAAACGAAGTTCTGCCCCGAAGCGGAGGCGCGATCTACTTCCGAACGAAGACGGCCCGTCAGCGAGACAGCCTCCTGCAGTCCCGCCAGGCGCGACTGGATGTCGATCAGGATCTGGAGCTTCGTGTCCGTTGCCATCTGTTCGTTAGGCGCGGTTCACGAGCGCGAGCATGGCGCGGCGGTTGGCCTTCAGCTGGCGCGCATTGACGGCCGCGACCTCAGTGCCGTCATCGCTGATCAAGGCGCGCAGTTGCTCGTGGAGCTCGCCCATCAGCTTGCTCCCTTTCTTGCCGGCGAATGCGGCGTCGATCGCGGCCACCAGGCTGCTGATCTCACGCAGCTGCGCGCGGGCGATTTCGCGCTCGCTCTCGGCGTAGAGCAGCTCCAGCCAGGCGAGCGGTTCATTCGCTAATTCCGCTCGGCGTCGACCGGTGCGGAGGGCAAGGATCGCGATGAACTTGTCGAGTCCGCCGCGGGGCTGCCGTTCATCTTTGCCATCCGTTCGGTCGTCTCGCGAAAGCGAGCGGTGGACTCGCGAGTGTTTTCCACCCACCGCTCGTAGCGAGGGCGGTTGAGCCGCTCCCCGATTGCATAAATCTCATCGTGGCTTTCCGGTGTCAGCGTGTCATCCCAGCGCTCGGTCTCCTCGAGCTCGAGGATCTGTGACTGCACGCTTTCCAGCTGGCCCTGCAGTTTGTCGATCGTCTCGAGATCCGTTGCTTCCTGGAGAAGGCTGAAGAGCTTCCGCTCGCGCTCCGCGAGGTTGCGGTGCTTGTAGAGCGCGGCCGTGTTCAGCTTGCCGCAGTAGAGCTCGACCAGGCTCGCCTCATCGCCCTGGAGCGAAGCCCAGCGCTGCAGCAGCTTCGGCGGGAGCGAGCGGACGATGATCGGCTCGCTCCTTCCATCGCGGTATTTGACGACGATTTCCTCGCCGCCGTGCATAGCGGTATTGCTCATGATTTGTTGTTCCTCTCCTGGATGCGCGAAGCGCTGTAGCCACGTCGCTGTGTCGACGTGAGAAAACGCAGTGACCTGACCGAAACGCCTCGACACAGCGAGGCGGCTAGAGCTGGCGAGCCTGCCTAACGACTAGTCCGCCGGCATCCAGGCATTGCCGCCCGAGATGTAGCGCAGATTCCATCCCACCGTGGCCCAGTCGTCCGTGGCCAGGTTCGGGTTTCCTTCCGGCCAGATCTCGCCGAGGAAATCGGGATGATGATACGCCAGGCGATCGGCGCCGGTCGCTTCATCCTTATCGAAGATCATCAGCTCGCACATCCCGCGGCGCAGCGGCTTCGTGTGCAGTGTGATCTGGTCGAAAGACGTCGGGTCGGTCGCGAGGATGGCTGGCGCCGTGATCGCGATCGAAGTGATCGTGCCCGGAGGCGTGGTGAGCCAAAAGATTGAGACCGTCTCGTAGTCGATAATGTAGTCGACGTTCTCGACCACGGCCGGCGTGGTAGTGAGCGCGACGATCGTCGCCTTGCGCACCCGCGCGCCGTTGATCAAAAGCGGATACCACTTCCCTTTCACCGGGCTGGTGAGCGCATCGACCGCGACGGCGGTTTTCGCGGTCTGCGTGTACTTCGCGCCCAGGTCGCCGAAGAGGAAGAGCTTCATCTTCTCGGCCGAAACTTCGTCGCCCTGCAGCTGATACATGACGTCGGTCAGAAGGTTGCGCGTCTTGTCGATGCGCTTGCTGCCGCGATAGCTGCCGCGGTGCTCCTTGATGTCCGTCTTCGGCTGGACGGAGAAGGCCGTGATGTTGCCGAAATCACGGTAGCCGGCCGCGAGTGCGGCCGCAGTGCTCGAGACGCCTTCCGAGAAACGGAAAACGCCGGTGCCTAACAAGTGGCGCTTCGTGTCGTGACGATCGATGTCCATGGGCGTTTAGCGGTCCTCCTCTACGACCTCACCGGTGTGATTCTCGAGGTGCGTCGCTGCCTGCAGGAAAATCGGTTTCTCCAGGACGGAATCGAGAAACTGCTTGTCCTCCTGTGACAGGCCCTCGCCGCGCTCAGCGTCGCCGCGGAAGATCTCGAGCACTTCCTTTTCCTTGCCGCGCTCGGAAGCGAGCTGGAGCGTCTTCACCAGGTCGATCTGGTGTTGCCGCTTCTCTTCGGGCGCGGCGGCGATGATCGCGTTGATCGCCTGGTCGTTACGGAGCAGGATCATGGCACTAGGTGCGGCGGCCGAAAGGCGTGCTGGTGAAGCCTGCGTACGCGCGGAACCCCTGGTTCCAACACTCGCGGCCGACAGTGGGCGCGTTCTTTTCCTCTTCCCACTCGAGCGCGACGATCGCGCCGGCGGCCGGCTGAATCACCACGGTGCGCGCGCCGATCTGGAAAGGTTTCTGCACGAGCAACTGCACCGTCAGATCCTTGATCGCGAGGATGCCCGGGCTCTGTCTCGTAGAACCGAGCTGACTCGAATCGATCGAAAAATCCTTGTCCGCGATCATGATCATGAACTCGGTCGTGCGCGTGCTCTTCATGACAGTGCCGGCGAGCTCGTTCTCGTAGTCGTCGCCGAGTGGCACGATGATCGCGACGCGATCGCGGATGACGCGCATATCGCGGAGCGCCTGCGCGAAGTTTTTGCTCGAGTGAAAGTTCACCTGGTCGAACAGCTTCGGATCGGAGGGCTCGGTGGAGAGAGTCGCCTCGACGGAAGGCGCCGGCTGCGAATAGCGAACGTTCGTAAGCGCCTCCTTGACCGGCGTGAGGAGCGCGAGCGTGGAAAGGAACATGAGGGCGGTGGCGAGACGGCGTGGGTTCATAGATTCAGATGGCGGGACGATCGCTGTGCGTGCGCGCGGGACTCGAGATGACGCTGCCACTGGGCCGCGCCCGCTGTTTTTCCGGAGCGAGGGGCTGATCGCCTTTGGCAATCGCGCCCAGCTTCGCGCGCATCGCATTGGCATTGGCGCGCTCCGGGCTCTTTTCGCCGAGTGGCTGCCGATGCTGGTAGACCGCTTCGATCGCGAAACGCAAAGCCGCCAGCTTCACCACTGCCGGCAATGGCGCGGTGAATGGGGTCGCGTAACGCTGCCCCAGCACGCCGTCGATCTCCGTCTGCACATCCGCCTGGATCTGTTCCCAGACATCCGCATCGACGACGCCGTCCTGGTTGTCATCGAGCGCAGCGATGAGGTCGCGATCGGGGATCTTCCCCTTCAACTCAGAGAGTTCGATGTATGGCACGACGGCGGCCGCGGTTCGCGCGGTGATCAGCTCCACGGTCTGCGCGTGCGAAGATGCTGGCGGCGCGATCGCGAGGACCGCGCACGCCAGCACCAGGGCGCATCGCATGGAGAATTTTGTGAGACACATGATCTTGGACTCATTGCCGCGCCGGCACTCGTCCGGCGCGGTGTATGAATCGATTTCGAACCCGAAGCCTAGTAGGTCTTCGTGTCGTGGGCGCCGGTGCCCGGCGCAGGCGGACGTTCGGGCGTTCGCTCAGTCGTCTCCGTCGTTTCCGTCTTTTTGACCTCGGTCTCCTTTGGCGGCGGATTGTGTTCTGTCGTCTCGGTTTTGGTGGTCTCGGTCGTTTCGGTCGTTTGTTCGCCGGTTTGAGGAGGCATGATGTTGTCCTTTCTGTTGAGTACGTTTTGGGTGAGTCGTTAGGCCGGATCGGCGCCATTGCTGCCGTAGATCAGCTCCGGCATTCCGTAGCCGGCGCCCAGGCGCGTGTAAGCCTGGTAGAGAAACTCCTTCTTCAGCACGACGTGCGAGTCGTTGATGTTCGTCACGCCGACCACTTCCGGGGGGAGTTCGATCTGCACGATCAGCGGCTTTAGCGGCAGGCCCATCTCCAGGATGAACCAGGCATCCGGATTGTAGGCGCTGAGGAGCGGCCAGGACTTAAAGCGCGCCGTGCCCTTGTTCACGTTGGTTACGCCGGCGCCCGCGATCGAGACGTGGCCAACGGCGTCACCGGTGCCGGCCGCCTGCGCAGTCTGCATCACGAAGTCCGACTGGAGGATCTGTTTCACCAGGCTCTCGTTCTTTGGACTAACGAGAAGCAGGAGATCGATCCCGAGATCCATCGGCTCGCCGTTCGCGGCGCGACGCTCAAGGATGTTGCGGCGGCCCTCTTCGAAATTCGCAGCGGAAAGTTTCTTCGTCGTGAAGTTAGTGAACGGAAAGCGGGTTCCCGGGGTACCGGCCTTGTTCGTGTCGAAAAAGTTTTTGCCGGTGTAATCCTTGTTCGTGAACCCACCGGTGAGCAGCGCCGCGACCATCTTGTTCGGATAACGCCGGGCATCCTGGCCCATCGTCTGCAGGACCGGGCGATAGAGGCCAAACTTGTCACGCTCGATATCCGCGCGGCGAATGCCGATCGTGTTCTCGAACTCGCGATTGATGATCCGCCAGTCGTTCGCGCTCAGATTGCGTACCTGGACTTCGCCGATGAGCTCGCGGAGCGTCGGCATCGCGCCGAGCCAGTCGTAGCGCTCCTCTGCGCCGGTCGATTCGACGCGCATGGCGAGCTGCTCCCAGTCCGGCTGACCTACGCCGTGGTAGGCTTCCATGAAGATGACGCGGAACCCGCGGAAGAGTTCGGCGACGTTAGCGGCGTTTACGAGCATGGCGAGTAGTTAGCCGGCGTTCAGGGCGGCCTTGATGGCGTTGGCGAGCGCGACCGCGCTGGCGAGATCCGTTGCGTCCGCGGTCGTGATTTTCGGCAGCGGATACGAGAAGATTTCGACCCAGCACTGCGTCACATCCGAGCCGCTCGGGTCGCCTCCGAAACCGACAAAGCGGCCGGCTTTCACGCCGTTCGTGCTCGTCTCCGCGACCGTGTGATCGTCCTCAACGAAGCAATCCTCAAACAGATCGTCGGCATCGAGCGCGTTCGTGGTCGAGTTATCGAACAGGTAGACGCCACGGCGCACGTGGCAGAGCAGCGCGCCATTTGCGCCCCCGAGATTGTCGACCTGCTGCTCAGAGCGGCCGATGACTTTCAGCCCCGCGGTGTCCGCGGCCGCGACGAGGTAACCGGCCGCATTGAGCGCGACCATGATGCCGGCGTAGATCTTCGTGGCGGCAGCGACCGGCAGCGCGAGCTCCTCGCCGCTGCGGCGCTCGGTGTTTCGATCTGCGGTTGATGCGGCCATAGAAAAAAAATTACTGAGTCACAACCGCGGTCCCGCCGTACTTGCGCATCGACTCTTCCGAGATGCCGAGCTGATCGCAGACCTGCTTCTGCACCGGATTAACGGGTGTAAGCGTGACGAACGCGCGCAGCTTATCCGGCGTGCGCTGATCAACCGGAACGATCTCCGGGAGCTCCGCGACCAGGGCGCGAAGCTGATCGGTCGGCAGTCCGCCCTCGCCTTTGTCGTTAGGCAGGACGGAGAGCGGAACGATTTTCCCGCTCCGGAGCGCGCCATCGAGGATCTCTTTGCGCTCGAGCGCATCGAAACGCGCGGTCAGCGCCTTGATCTCTTTCACGGCGTTCGCGCCGAGCGCTTCATTGCCTTTGTCCGGCATCGCCTCGATCGCGAGGAGCGCTTTGTTGATGTCCTCGACCGTCGCGTCTGCGGAGAGCTGCAGGAGCTTCCGCAGCCGATCGAGGTCAACGGACACTTTGCCCGCCGGCTGATCGCCGAAACGGACAGTGTTAAGAGTCTTGAAATCGTAGCCTGCGTTAAAGGCGTGAAGGTCGAACGTCGCGCCGTTGCGGCAGAGCGCGCCGCTGTGGCAAAAGATGACCTCGCCGCTGTCGTCCAGCTGCACCGCGGGCGAGAGATCGTGATAGTGCTCGCGGTAATCTTTGCCGACGCCCGTCCAGTTGAGCGTTTCAAAAACAAGACCTTCGTTCTCAACCACCTTTGGCACGCCGCGCGCCGCGATCGCGGCCGGCTCGCCTTTGTTGTTCGGGTGTCCTGGAACAGTGTTGTGCTCGAAATCGAGCACGACTTCATCAAAGCCAAGCCGGCTCTGGTTTGTCGCGAAACTGGCGAGGCTTTTTGTGCCGACGTTGACTGCGCCCTTCGTAGTCGTGTTTGGCCCCCACTTCAGCATCAGGAGCCGCGAAGGTGGCTCCGCCTTTGGATCGATCGACGATGCAGCGCGCAGCGCGATCAGGCGTCCGTGTGGGATTGGCATGCGAGCGAGAGATATCGCCCGCGGCCCGCGCTGGCTAACCAGCGTGGGAAAATATCCAAGACAATATTCTGAACTTCAGCGCCGGATTGCCGTCTTAGTAAGTAGGAAGGGAGGTGATCGAAAATGCCTAAAGGCACAGGCGGAGGTAAAGGCACAGGCGGCAAGGGCGGCGGCGGCAAGGGCGGCACGAGCGGCGGCAAGGGAAGTGGCCGCGGTGGATCGGGCGGCAGCCGCGGCGGTGGGGGCGGATCAACCGGCGGCGGGACCGGAAAGCGCGGCACATAGCCGTTTGTTCGAAACAGTGAGCTTCGGGCCTCCGCGGGTCTAACACTCGCGGAGGCCTTGTAAAACAAAAAGCCGATTTCTCACACTGCAAGCGTAGATCGTGCTACAGTAGGGCGTGAGCGAACGTTTTCCTGTTCGGTCACATCAAACCCCGCGCGCTATTCCGCGACGCCGGAACCTCGGGAGGAAACAGTGATGAACCTACCTTACACGTACTCTCTCCTAAAGGCGGCTAGCGAGCAGCGCCATGGCTTCATTAAACTCACTGGGGATTACGCTGATTACGAGGTGCGGCAAATGGTGGCCAGCGGCCTTGTCGAAGCGACTGTGAATGATGGCAAGAGTGGATCGTATACTTCGATCAATCGCCTATTGGAGCCAGGAGAGCGATTTCTTCGCGTCTTCAACGATGGCGTTCTTCCGGAGCTGCCATCGCGCAGCAGGAACTAACCGCGTAGATAGACGCCGATCGCTTTCTCCATCGTCGCCGCGACTTTCGCCTGCGCGGCGCTGGTGAGCGTGCCGCTCTTCGTGATCGGAAAAAACGGCCGCGCCGGCATCGTCACTTTGCGCACGGTCACGAAACCAGTTGGCGTCTTGAAGCGAAGGTAAGGCCTGCCCTGGATCGTTCCACCGAGCTGATGAATGGCGGCGTAGACGCGATCGGAGCCTACCGTGACGCTGGTCCCGCCGATGTTCGTGATGCGAATCGATCGACGGAGTGTTCCGCTCTTGATCAGGTTCGATGGCGAGCCGTCGCGCTTATTAGGCCACGGCGCCGCGCGCAGGCTCTCATCGCGAAAGGTGCGCTGCGTAAACGAAACCACCTGCAGGCCGACCGCTTCCAGGATCGGCTGTACTTTCGTCAGCCCGCCCTTCAACCGCGCCGCCGTCGGCGAGAACTCATCCTTGATGATGCGTACCTGGATCGACATCGTAGAGGATGCTTAAGAACTACATGGTCGTTCCGAAAACAGGATCGGCA
>JAESFH010000264.1_pt1 | contig 23112 bp, 19 predicted proteins | sample 9269381 | NCBI WGS metagenome assembly JAESFH01 (sample SAMN14504062, study PRJNA617094) | algae metagenome | isolation source: Aphanothece sp. CMT-3BRIN-NPC111 and co-occurring heterotrophs from well... | place: USA: Clark Mountains Wilderness, California | collected 2010-04-18
GATCGCGGTTGGTGCATTGAGCCTGGGCGCTTGCGCACAGAAGAAAGAGACGATGTCGACCAGCACAGGTTCGACCAGCAGCACCTACTCGAAATAGTCTCGGTTGTCCGTCTCCGGATAGCTTTTCTAAAAGGCCAGGTCGTTCGTTCGACCTGGCCTTTTTCTCCCTGCGCGGCCAACGCCGGTGCCGCTTCCATTCGGGCGAGTTGTCACTAAGATGCCGCGATGCAGCTAACCGGAGAGCCACTGTCGCTCGTTGACGTCGCGGAGGTGGCGATTAATCGCGTGCGGGTGGAGATCGCCGAGTGGGCGCATCCGCGGATTCACGCGTCGCGGCGCATCATCGACGAGATTACGGAGGGCGAGAGCGTCGTCTACGGCGTGAACACCGGCTTTGGCAAGCTGGCCGATGTCCACATTGCCCGCAGCGATTTGCGCCAGCTGCAGCTGAATCTTGTTCGCAGCCATGCCTGCGGTGTCGGTGCGCCACTCTCTGAGCCGGAGGTTCGCGCGATGATGTTGCTGCGGGCGAACGTGCTCGCACTCGGCTTTAGTGGCATTCGCCTCGAGGTCCTTCGATTGCTCACCGAAATGCTGAATCGCGGCGTGCATCCGATGATTCCAGAGAAAGGATCCGTCGGTGCATGTGGCGATCTCGCGCCGCTCGCGCACCTGTCGCTCGCGCTCGTGGGGGAAGGGGAGTCGTTCTTCCAAGGCGAGCGACTCCCGAGCGCCACCGCCCTTGCCCGTGCCGGACTCGAGCCCGTCACGCTCGAAGCAAAAGAGGGACTCGCGCTACTCAACGGCACGCAAGGCATGCACGCGGTCGGGGGTTTGGCGTTGCTGCGCGCGAAACGGCTCTCGCGCATCGCGGATGTCGCCGGAGCGATGACGCTCGAGGCGTTGAAAGGAACACCGACCGCGTTCGATCCGCGGATCCAGATGGCGCGTCCTCACGCCGGCCAACGCGCAGCCGCAGAGCATCTCCTTTCGTTGCTGCGCGACAGCGAAATTCGCGCGTCGCATCTGACGAATGATCCGCGCGTCCAGGATGCCTACTGCCTGCGCTGCATGCCGCAGGTGCACGGTGCCGTGCGTGGCGCGCTCGAGCACTGTGAGGACGTCCTTGCTGTCGAATCCCGTTCGGCAACCGACAACCCGCTCGTTTTCGCCGACGACGCCGAAGTTCTTTCCGGCGGGAATTTTCACGGCGCCCCACTCGCACTCGCGCTCGACTACGCCGCGATCGCGCTCACGGATTTGATGAGCATCGCCGAACGCCGCATCGATCGCCTGATCAATCCAGACACCAGCGAAGGGTTGCCCGCGTTCCTCGCGCCAAAGCCCGGCATGCAATCCGGTTTTATGATTCCCCACGTCGCCGCGGTCTCGCTCTTGAACGAAGCGAAGGTGCTTGCGCATCCGGCGAGCGTCGACAATCTGCCCACGTCCGGTGGCAAAGAGGATCACGTTTCGATGGGAATGACCGCCGCGTTGAAGCTGCGCACGATTGTCGACAACGCAGAGAGCTTGTTTGCAATTGAGCTGCTCACCGCCGGTGTCGCGCTCGAGTATCGACGTCCACTGAAGGCTGGCGTCGGCGTTGAACGCGCGCACGCGGCGTTGCGTGGAATGGTGCCGCCGTTTGACGACGATCGCGCGATGTATGCGGAGATCGAACGCGTTGCCACTGCGATCCGCGCCGGCGAATTCGACAGCGAAGACGACAAGCTATGAGTGCAAAGCGAGAGATCCGCGCCGCGCGTGGCGGCGAGTTGAGCTGCAAGGGCTGGCACCAGGAAGCCGCCGTTCGCATGCTGATGAACAATCTCGACCCAGATGTCGCAGAGGACCCGGACAAGCTGATCGTCTACGGCGGCACCGGGCGCGCGGCGCGCAGCTGGGAAGCGTTCGAGGCGATCGTGCACTCGCTCCGCGAGCTGGAGAACGACGAGACGTTGCTGATTCAATCCGGCAAACCGGTCGGCGTTTTCCGCACGCATGAGGAAGCGCCGCGCGTGCTGATCGCGAATTCGAATCTCGTCGGCCAGTGGTCGAATTACACGGAGTTCAACAAACTCGAGCGGCTCGGCCTCACGATGTACGGCCAAATGACAGCCGGCTCTTGGATTTACATCGGCAGCCAGGGGATCGTGCAAGGCACGTTTGAGACGTTTGGCGCCGCAGCAGTGCGCCACTTTGGCGGAACGCTCGAGGGCAAGTTTGTCGTCTCTGGAGGAATGGGCGGAATGGGTGGCGCGCAGCCGCTTGCCGCCACGATGGCGGGAGCCGTTTTTCTTGGTGTCGATGTTGATCCGACGCGGATCGAGAAGCGCCTGCGGAGCGGCTATTGCGATAAGATGGCGACGTCGCTCGCCGAGGCGATGGAGATGGTCGATGCGGCGCGCAAAGCTGGCGATGCGACCTCAATCGGCTTGGTCGGCAATTGCGCCGACGTCTTACCGGAGATGGTGCGGCGCGGGATTGTTCCCGATGTTCTGACGGACCAAACCAGCGCGCACGACGCGCTCAACGGCTACGTGCCGCACGGCATGACCTTCGAGGAGGCGGTGCAGCTCCGCTCCAGCAGCCCGGATGAATATGTCGAGCGCTCGATGCAATCGATGGCGGTGCATGTGCAGGCGATGCTCGATCTGCAAAAGGCTGGCGCGGTGACCTTCGATTACGGCAACAACATTCGCACGCAGGCGCGGAAGGCCGGAGTCGAGAACGCGTTCGATATTCCAGGATTCGTGCCCGAGTACATCCGGCCGTTGTTCTGTGAAGGGAAGGGTCCGTTCCGCTGGGTCGCGTTGAGCGGTGACCCAGCGGATATTGCGCGCACGGATCGACTCGCGCTCGAGATGTTCCCCGAGAACAAGCTGCTCGCGCGCTGGATGAAACTCGCGCAAGCGCGCATTCAATTCCAAGGACTGCCGGCGCGGATCTGCTGGCTCGGCTATGGCGAGCGCGCGAAGTTCGGCTTGGCGATCAACGAGCTAGTGAAGAGCGGCGAGATCTCGGCGCCGATCGTGATCGGCCGCGATCATCTCGACACCGGCTCCGTCGCGTCGCCGTATCGCGAAACGGAAGGCATGCTCGACGGCAGCGATGCGATCGCCGATTGGGCATTGCTGAACGCGCTGGTGAACACCGCCTCCGGCGCGTCGTGGGTTTCGATTCACAATGGCGGCGGCGTCGGCATCGGCTACTCGCAGCACGCTGGCATGGTCGTCGTAGCGGACGGCACCGAGAACTCGCGGCGACGTCTCGAGCGGGTGCTAACGAGCGATCCTGGAATGGGCGTTCTGCGCCACGCCGATGCCGGCTATTCCCGCGCAATTGAATTCGCCGCAGCAAACGACATCGGAATCCCCACGAAACCGCAGGCGCGCGACTAACGAGTTATGCAAAAAATCATCGAATGCGTGCCGAATTTTTCCGAAGGCCGCGATCTTGAAGTCATCCGGCAGATCACGGCGGCGATCGAATCCGTCGACGGCGTTTCGCTGCTGAATGTGGATCCGGGTGCGAGTACGAACCGCACGGTGGTGACGCTCGCAGGCAGTCCTGAAGCAGCGGTCGAAGGCGCGTTTCGCGGGATTCAGAAGGCGGCCGAGCTGATCGATATGCGGAAGCACAAAGGCGAGCATCCGCGGATGGGCGCGACGGATGTTTGCCCATTTGTGCCGGTGAGCGACGTCAGCTGGGAAGAGGCTATCGAATGCGCGAAGCAGCTCGGCAAACGTGTTGGCGAAGAGCTGAAGATTCCGGTTTATCTCTATGAGAAAGCGGCGCCCGATCCGGCTCGCTCAAACCTCGCCGTGATCCGTGCCGGCGAATACGAAGGCTTTGCGGAGAAGATCAAAGAGCCGGCGTGGAAACCCGACTTCGGTCCGACGGTCTTCAACGAAAAATCCGGCGCGACAGTGATCGGCGCGCGCGAGTTTCTTGTCGCCTACAACGCGAACCTGAACACGCGCTCGAAACGGCGTGCAACGTCTGTGGCGTTCGACGTCCGCGAGGCTGGCCGCGTGAAGACCGAGGACGGCACGCCGACGGGCAAGCCGGTCCTCGGGCCAAACGGCGAACCCGAGCGCGTGCCGGGCAAGTTGAAGCACGTCAAGGCGATCGGCTGGTACGTCGAGGAATATGGGATGGCGCAGGTGTCGATGAACCTGACGAATCTCGATGAGACGCCGCTGCATGCCGCCTTCGATGCGTGCGACGAATCAGCCACCGCCCGCGGCTTGCGCGTTACGGGTTCGGAGATCGTGGGAATGTTGCCGAAACGCTGCCTCGTCGAAGCCGGGCGCCACTACCTCCGCAAACAGAAGTGGTCCGAAGGGGCAGCAGAAGAAGAGCTGATCGACATCGCAATTCGCTCAATGGGTCTCGGCGAGCTGCGGCCATTCGAGCCAAAGGAACGGATCATCGAATACAAGATCGCGGCGGAAGCGAAGAAGTCGCTCGTGCAGATGAATCTGCGGCAGTTCTGCAACGAGACGCTGAGCGATTCGCCGGCTCCGGGCGGCGGCTCAGTCGCAGCATTGATGGGCGCGCTTGGCGTCTCGTTAGGCGGAATGGTGGCAAATCTCTCCGCCGGAAAGCGCGGCTGGGATGAGAAGCTGCCGATGTTCAGCGAGTGGGCAGTGAAAGCGCAGCAGCTGAAGGATGGACTGCTGTTCCTCGTGGATGAGGACACCGCGGCGTTCAACAAGGTGATGGACGCGTTTGGTCTACCGAAAGACTCACCCCAAGACAAAGCGGCGCGATCGGTTGCGATCCAGGCGGCGAACAAATATGCGGCGGAGATTCCGCTGCGCGTGATGCAAACCGCCGCGAAAAGTTATCCGCTGTTGGCCGAGATGGCTGCAAACGGAAATCCAGCTTCGGTCTCGGACGTCGGCGTCGGGCTGCTGGCGGTGCGTGCCTGTGTTGAAGGCGCGGCGATGAACGTGCGGATCAATCTCGGCGGGTTGAAGGATGAGGCGTTCAAAGCGCAACTGCAGCAAAGCATGCAGACGATCCGCTCAGAATCCGACGCCGAGTTCGAACGCATTCGCGCGATCGTCGACAGCAAGATCGGTTAGCGGCCGATCATGAAGACGGTCGCTGTTCTCCACGCGGCGCAGCTTGTTACGCTCGCGGGTCCCCAGCGCCCGCGCATTGGCGGTGAACTGAGCGAGCCGGCGGTGATCCGCGATGGGGGCATGCTCGTGCGCGACGGGGCGATCGTTGCCGTCGGTGAATCCGACGAGATCGAGCGTCAGACACCGACCGACGCACAGGTGGTGGATGCCGGCGGGCGCATCGTGTTGCCGGGCTTCATCGACGCACACACACATCCGGTTTTCGCTGGCAACCGTGTCGACGAATTCGAGTTGCGATCGCGCGGAGCGAGCTATGAAGAAATCGCGGCAAGCGGCGGCGGCATTCGTTCGACCGTCCGCAAAACACGCGCCGCAACAGAAGCCGAGCTTCGGCAACAGGCGCTGAAGCACGCGCGGTGGTTTCTGCAGTGCGGAACGACCACGATCGAAGCGAAGTCGGGATATGGACTGTCGGTCAATGACGAGCTGAAGATGCTGCGCGTGATGCGCGACATCGGTATGCAAACTCCCCTCGAACTGGTGCCGACATTTCTCGGGCCGCACGCGATCCCGGAAGAGCATGCAAACTCCCCTGCGAAATACGTCGAGATCGTCGTCAACGAGATGTTACCTGCGGTCGCCGGCGAGAGGCTGGCGGAATACTCCGACATCTTCTGCGAGCGCGGGTATTTCGATGTCGACACATCGAGAAAGATCCTAACCGAAGCGAAGCGGCACGGGCTGCGGTTGCGGATGCATGTCGATCAGTTAACCAACAGCGGCGGAGCGGCGCTCGCAGCGGAACTCGGTGCGATCACTGCGGATCATCTCGAGCAAACGGAAGCGGACGGGATTGCGGCAATGCAGAAGGCGAATGTGCAGCCGGTGCTTCTGCCCGGATCGGTGTATGCGCTTGGCAAGACGCGTTATCCGCGCGCGCGAGACATGATCGACGCCGGACTTGCCGTCGTGCTGGCGACTGATTTCAACCCAGGCTCGTCGCCAACGCTATCAATGCCGATGATACTCTCGTTCGCCGCGACCCAGATGAAGATGTCGCTCTCGGAAGGTGTCACAGCCGCAACGATCAATGCGGCTTACAGTCTCGGACGCGGCAACAAAATTGGCTCGCTCGAACCCGGCAAGCTGGCGAATTTCAGCATCTTCAATTGCGGCGATTATCGCGAGCTGGCGTACTTCTTCGGCATGCCGCAGACCCATGCAGTCTACGTGCGCGGCGAGTGTGCTTGGCCGCTGTAGCACGAGGGCAGCAGTTTGCGCCACGCGGCGCACGCCGTTACCGTCGCTCCGCTCATGAAAATCGAAGTCGAAACGCAGCCGCATAGTGTCGCAACTCTTCGCATTGAGTTGCCGCCGGAAGATGTGCGGAAGGAATGGGACGCGATCGCGGCGAATTACGCGAGACATGCTCGCATTCCGGGATTTCGCGCGGGCAAGGCTCCGAAGCCAGTGATCGAGAAGAAGTTCCGGAAGGAGATCCAGGATGAGCTGACGAAAAAACTGGTCTCGAAGAGCTATCACGAAGCGATTGCGGAGAAGCAGCTGCGGGTGGTCTCGTTGACAAATCTCGAAGACGTAGAGTTCGGCGACGATCGCTCGATGCGTTTCCGCGCAACCGTGATCACCGCGCCGGAGTTCGATCTGCCGGACTATAAGAACATCCCGGTTGAATTACCCGCCGCGGAGGTGAGCGAAGCAGAAGTCGACGCGGCGCTGGAGCGACTGCGTGATCAATCGGCGGAGTTCACCGATGTCACGCCTGTGCGTCCGCTCGCGATGGAAGATTTCGCGGTGATCGATTTCGACGGCTCAATCGATGGCGTGCCGATCAGCGAGATCGTGCCGGAAGCGAGCAAGAATTTGCACGGGGGGAAGAAGTTCTGGCTCCGGATCGCCCCGGATAATTTCCTGCCGCAATTCGCAGAGCAGATCGTCGGAATGAACATCGGCGAGACGCGCAGCGTGCAGGTTGAGTTTCCCGCGGATTTTGCGGTGACGGAGCTTGCCGGCAAGCGCGCCGATTACGCGGTCACGCTCGACGAGATTAAACAGAAGGTGCTGCCGGAACTGGACGATGCGTTCGCCGCGAAACTGATCCCTGACAAGACGCTTGCGGATCTGCGTCACACCGTGGAACACAATCTCGAGCACGAGAAGGAACATGAGCTGGAGCGCGCGAAAGAAGCGCAGATCGTGAAATACCTGCAGGAGCACATCACGTTCGACCTGCCGCCGCCGCTTTTGAAGAACGAGACGCGCCGCGCGCTGAACGAGCTGGTGCACCGGAATCGCGAGCGCGGGGTGCCGGATGAGTTGCTGAAAGGCAAAGAGAAGGAGCTGATCGAAGGCGCCGGATCACTCGCGGCGCATCGGCTGAAAACGAACTTCATCCTGCACCGCATCGCGGAGGCGGAGAAGATTCAGATCACGCGCGACGAAGTCGATGCACGCGTTCGTGAACAGGCGGCGCAATACAATGTTCCCGTCGAAAAAATGCGCAAAGAACTCGAAGAACATGACCGTCTCGATGGCCTCGCGGAAGAGGTTCTGCTGGGCAAGACCCTTGATTTCCTGAAGGCGAATGTTAGCCTGAAAACGTCCTCCGAACCCGCTCCCGCGAGCGGTTCCGCTCAATAAAACATGACCTCACTCAACGCCAATTTCTCGCAGTCCGTGCTCGTGCCGATGGTGGTCGAGCAGACCGGACGGGGCGAACGCAGCTACGACATTTACTCGCGGCTTCTGAAAGACCGCATCGTTTTCATCGGCACGCCGATCGACGATCACATCGCGAATCTCGTCATCGCGCAGCTGCTCTTCCTGCAAATGGAAGACGGCAAGAAAGACATCAACGTTTACATCAACTCGCCGGGTGGGTCGGTCACAGCTGGCCTGGCGATTTACGACACGATGCAGTTCCTCACCTGCGACGTGACAACGTATTGCCTCGGCATGGCTGCGAGCATGGGCGCGGTGTTGCTGGCCGCGGGAACGAAGGGCAAGCGTTACGCGCTGCCGAATTCCGACATCATGATTCACCAGGTCTCGGGCGGCGCGCAGGGGCAGGCGAGCGACGTCGAGCGGACGGTGGAATACATGTTCAAGCTGAAGAAGCGCTTGATCAAGATCCTCGCCGCGCACACTGGCCAGCCGGAAGAGAAGGTGCGTCTCGATTCTGATCGCGATTATTTCCTTTCCGCCGCGGAGGCGAAGGAATACGGGTTGGTCGACGAGGTGATTAAATCGCGCAAAGAAGCTAAGTTGCTCGACGGCAGCAGCCCAGTGCCAGAACGCTCCACGGCGGTCGCCGAGGCGGCGTTACCTCACAAGGTCGAGGAATAGAAGCTGCTCACAGGGTAAATACCCATGGCCCGCGCTTCCAACCTCACGATGTGCTCCTTTTGTGGCAAAAGCCACGCCGAGGTGCGCAAGCTGATCGCCGGACCCGGCGTCTACATTTGCGACAGCTGCATCAACGTTTGCAAGAGCATCCTCGATAAGGAGCTGAACGAGGACGCGCGGCGGCAATCATCGAATATCCGGGTGCCGAAGCCGGTGGAGATCCGGCATTCGCTCGATAATTACGTGATCGGGCAGGATGTCGCGAAGAAAACGCTGTCGGTTGCGGTGCATAACCATTTCAAGCGCGTGCTGCAGAGCTCGCCACCGACGGATTCGTCGGCTGCTTTCCAGCCGGATCCGTTTGCCGAGGTCGAGATCGAGAAGAGCAACATCCTGCTGATCGGGCCGACTGGTTCGGGCAAGACGTTGCTGGCGAAGACGCTGGCGAAGATCCTCGATGTGCCGTTTTGCATCGCCGATGCCACGACGCTGACGGAAGCGGGTTACGTCGGTGAGGACGTCGAGAACATCATTTTGCGCCTGCTCCAGAACGCCGACTACGACGTGAAGCGGGCGGAGATCGGCATCGTCTACATTGACGAGATCGACAAGATTGGCCGCAAGACGGACAACGTCAGCATCACGCGCGACGTTTCCGGTGAGGGTGTCCAGCAGGCGTTGCTGAAGATTCTTGAGGGCAGCACCTGCAACGTTCCGCCGCAAGGTGGGCGGAAGCACCCGCACCAGGAATACATTCAGGTTAATACCGACAAGATTCTGTTCATCTGCGGCGGCGCGTTCGTTGGCCTCGATAAGATTGTGCAAAAGCGAATCGGCAACCGCACGATGGGCTTCAATAGCCCTGATCTCGCGGTTGAGGATGCGCTCGCGAAGCAGGCAGTCCGTCACGTTGAACCCGAAGATTTGCTCAGCTTCGGAATGATTCCGGAATTCATCGGCCGTTTGCCGGTCGTGACCGCTCTCGATGCGCTCACGGAAGACGAAATGGTGATGATCCTCACGGAGACGAAGAACGCGATGATCAAGCAATACACCAAGCTCTTCTCGATGGAGGGTGTACGGCTGAGCGTCACGAAGGATGCTTTGCGCGCGCTGGCGGCGCAGGCCGTGACGAAGGGCACTGGCGCGCGGGCGCTGCGTTCGATGCTGGAGCGCATCATGCTCGACATCATGTATGACGTGCCGAGCCGCGAAGACATCGCGGAGGTGACGATCAATCGCGCGGTCGTCGAAGGGAAGAAGCTCCCGCTGATTCGCAAGAAGCAGGACAAGGACGCCGCTTAACGGTTTCGTTTCGTAAGGCCGCGCGCGTTCTGAGTTGGACGTGCTGCTCCTGCCGCTCGACGTTCTCGCTTCATGCGAGTCGTCGTCATCAACACAGGCACCGAGCTGTTGCTCGGGTCGGTGTTGAATACACACCTGACGTTTATCGCGCGCGAGATCTTTCCGCTTGGCCTGCGCGTCGATCGTCAGCTGACTGTACCGGATGGCGATGCAATCCCGCAAACGCTTGCCGCGGAATCCGCGACAGCCGACGTCATCTTCATGACCGGCGGTCTCGGACCGACGACCGACGATATCACGCGCGAAGCAGCAGCAGAGCTGCTCGGGCTGCCGTTGCGGCGGGACGAAGAGGTGGCGGCTGCGATTCGGCATCGGCTGAAGACACGCGGCTTTCCGATGACGGATCGCGTCTTGCGTCAGGCAGAGGTCCCTGAGGGGGCGGTTGTCTTGTCGAATGCGAACGGAACGGCGCCAGGGCTGTATCTTGCCGCAAGAACGCGTGAAACCGATCGCACGCCGCACTTGTTTCTCCTGCCGGGACCGCCGCGCGAACTGCACCCGATGTTTCGCGATTCCGTCGTGCCGATCCTCCGTGCGATTGTGCCGGATCGCGGCGCGATTGAGTGCCGCATATATCGTCTCACCGGAGTAGGGGAATCGATGGTCGAGGCAGCGATCGGTTCTCAGATCCTCGCGCTGGAGAATGTGGAACTCGGGTATTGCGCGCGAGTCGGTGAAGTGGACGTGCGGGTGCTCGGCGCGCTTCCGACGCTTGACGCGGCGGAGGCGATCATCCGGAAGGCGTTCCCGGATTCCGTTTACACCGCGATGCCGGACGAGAAACTCGAAGACGTTGTCGTGCGCTTGCTGACGGACGGCAAGCAGACGGTCGCGATCGCGGAATCGTGCACCGGGGGGTTACTGGCGCACAGGATTACAAACGTTGCCGGCGCGTCGGCTGTTTTCCTGGCCGGCTATGTCCCGTATTCGAACGAAGCGAAAGCCGCCACGCTTGGCGTGCCCGAGTTCCTGATTTCCGAACACGGCGCGGTCAGTGCACCGGTCGCACGCGCGATGGCCGAAGGCGCGCTGGAAAAGTCGGGCGCGACGTTCGGGTTGGCGACGACCGGCATCGCGGGGCCCGGCGGCGGATCGGAGGAGAAGCCAGTCGGCACCGTCTTCATCGCGCTCGCCTCAGCAGGAGGCAAGACGGTGGTGAAACGCCGGAACTTCCTGAGCGACCGCGAGGCGTTCAAGCAACTCGCGACCCAAGCCGCTCTCGAGATGTTGCGGCGACGGATAGTCGGCGTGCGACGAGAAGGACGAGAAGCGTGATCGCTCCGCTAGTGACGGATCTCTACCGGCGTTCCGTGTTTCACCCGCGCAAAGAACATCGCGGCCGATTGCTCCGGCATGCGGATGCAGCCGTGCGACGCTGGGTAGCCGGGCAAAATGCCGACGTGCATCCCGACGCCGTCACTCGTCAGCCGCATGAACCATTTCATCGGCGCGCCGACGAAATGCGTGCCGCTGGGCGCGGAGTCGATCCGCACGCTAACGCCGCTGCGGACGGTGCGGCCGTTCTTGTCCTTGAAGTCACCGTAGATGTTCGAACGGTGATCTTTGTCCTTCTGCGTGATGGTGAAGTTGCCGGTCGGCGTCATGCCGGCGCGTTTGCCGGACGAAATCGGCGTGTCGATGGCGATTTCGTCGCCGTTGAGGAGGTAGGCGCGCTGCTTGGAGAGGGAGATCGCGACGCGCGCTTCACCGGGGGTGAGGCTGTCGTAGACGCTCTGGTTGATCGCGATCGGCGCCTGGCGGCTGATCAGCTCGGAGGCTTTGCGCATTGGCTGCTTCGGGGCCGGTGTCGCGCGCGGGGCGACGACGGCGCGCGGATCGGGTCGACCAGGGAAGACCGGGCGCGCAGTGGTCGGGCGCGGATCGGCTTGCGCAGGCCGGGTGGCAGTGGGCCGCGGGATCTGCGCGAGCGCAACTGGGGCGACGGCGCTGAACAGCATCGCTGCGGCGAGGAGGGGAGAAATCTTCGACGTCACGTGATTCAATCTCGGGTGTAGGTGTTCACTCGCTTTAGCCATCCGGGGAGCCAGCGTGCTTCGTTCCGCTCTGGCGGCGAGTTCTTCACTCGTTCCGTCAGCACAGCCGCAGCCGAAGCGCCAAACTCTTGCGCAGCAGCGTGCCCGCGTCCAGTCCCACTCATGCCTTGCAGCACTTGCAGCAAACCCCATCCTCGGCCCTGATAGCGCTCGGTCTCGAGCACGCCTTCGCCCTTGAAGTTCACGTAATCGACGAGCGCATAGCAACCGAGCGGTGTGCTCGCGACGCGGTCGAATTGTGCCTTGATATTCGCGCGATCAGCGGCCGGCGCGGCGGCGAGCATCTTCGGGAGAGCGCGCTGCAGGCGCTGCACGAGAAATTCCGCCTGGATGTCCACCGTGTCGGCGAGAAATTGCCGCAGCTCTTTCATCTCCGGGCTCTGGCTGGCGGCGAGAAACTCGGCGCGCGTGCTCCATGGGCAACCGTTTGTCCGGTGCGCGAGCGCGACTTTTGGGAGTTTGGCGCCGCGCTTCGCCACGAAGTCGACAAGCTCCGGGAAACTCTCGTCGAATGGGCCGCGGACGCCTTTCGGATACCAGATGAAATGCCCGATCCCGAGCGACGCAAAGTTCTCACCGGTGTTCCAGGAGGTCAGGCCGGCGATCGTGCCCGCGCATTCGTTTTGCCAGATCTTCCGGCCGATCCGCATCGCTTCGGCGCGCGAGAGCTCGACGGCGGCCGTGCCGGGCGACGCGAGGACACAAAGCAGAAGCGCCGCGGCAGCACCGGGCACCCGCCAGCGCCTTGACGCGCGAGGTTTTCCCACTAGCGTGCAAACCTTCGCAGTAGCACTCCCGATGCACGGCGGCGCTGCTTTTGTCAGAACGTTCCCTATGAAATATCTCTCCATCATTTCTGTCGCTACTCTCCTCGCGTCGACCAGCTTAGCGCAAAACGTAACCGAGCTGAAGGACGAGAAGGAGAAGGTTAGTTACAGCATCGGCCTCGATATTGGAAACACGTTTAAGAAGCAGAATATGGATATCAACGTCGATATCCTCATGGCCGGAATGCGCGACGCGCTCGGCGGCAAGACGCCGCTGCTGAACGAGGACCAGGTCCGCGAGACGATGACCGCGTACTCGAAGACGATGATGGAAGCGCAGGCGAACAAGGCCCGGGAAGCCGGAAAGAAGAACCTCGAGATCGGCGAGAAATTCCTCGCAGAGAACAAGACCAAGGAAGGCGTGAAAACCACCCCCAGTGGTCTGCAATACAAAGTGCTAAAGGAAGGCAGCGGCACGCCCCCGAAAGAAACCGACATGGTCGAGACGCATTATCGCGGCACGCTCATCAACGGCACTGAATTCGACAGCTCCTACAAGCGGAACGAACCGACGTCGTTCCCCGTGAATCGCGTCATCAAAGGCTGGACGGAAGCGCTGCAATTGATGAAGCCCGGCTCGAAATACCAGCTCTTCATCCCGGCAAATCTCGCCTACGGCGAACGCGGCGCGGGCCAGGACATCGGACCGAACGAAACGCTCATCTTTGAGGTCGAGCTGCTCGGGGTGAAGCCGCCACCAGACGCCCCCGGCGCAACTTCGCCAGCGCCGGCATCGCAGCCCGCCTCGCCGGCAGATAAGGCGAAGGCGGCCGCGACTCCGAGCCCGCAGCCGACGAAGAAGTAGTCGACGTCGCTGCGGAATTATTGCGGGTGCGCGGCGGTTTGCCACGCGAGCCGCGGCGCGTCGCTCCAGAGATCTTCAAGGCTGTAGAAGCCGCGCTTTTCGGCGTGGAAGATGTGCACGATCACCTGCATGTAATCGAGCACGATCCATTGGCTCGCGGGGAATCCATCCACCGCGGCGGCGCGGGTATCGTGATTCTGCTTTAGGTGCCCTTCGATTTCGCCCGCGATCGCTTTCAGTTGCGGCTCCGAAGCAGCCGAGCAGATGACGAAGAAATCGGTAAACGTCGAGATCTCCCGCAGATCGAGCACGACGATGTCCTCCGCCTTCTTGTTCGAGGCCAGCTCGGCGCAGGTTTTCGCTAGTTCTTCTGAGGTGATCGGGTCGGCTCCTTGTAAAGCTGATGCCGCTGGATGATCTCCGCGGCCGCAGGCGGTACGAGATAACGAATCGACGCCCCAGTGGCAACCCTGTTTCTGATTTCCGTCGCCGAAATATCGACTAACCGGCGGATCGTCAGGAGGTCTGACTGCGATGGCACCGAGCCACGTTCCAGCAGGACGAAACGCACCAGTTTCTGTAGATCACCGATACGGTGCCAGGTGTGGAGCCGCGGCAGGTTATCCGACCCGATGAAGTAGAAGAGTTCGGTGCCGGGACTCGCCCGCGCGAATTCCTCGATCGTGTCGATGGTGAAGGATGGCGGCGGCCGGTGCAGTTCGCGCTCATCGATGCGGAAACGCGGTTCTCCGTCGATGGCCGCGCGGAGCATCTCGAGGCGAATCGCTGCCGGAGTCGGCTGCTCGTCGAGCTTGTGTGGAGACATCGCCGCGGGGACAAAGATCACCTCTTCGAGTTCCAGCGTCTCCATCGCCTCCCGCGCGAGGATAAGATGCGCGTGATGAATCGGATCGAACGTGCCGCCATAGATCCCGATCTTCTTCACGCCCGCACTTAGCCACGCGCGGTCGCTGATTGCCAGCAGGCGCTGAACCCGATGCACCGCACAGCAGCGAAACATCTGCTGGATTGATTGACCTGCGATCCTACATTCCCGCCTTATGCCCGACCCGCTCGGCCAACTTCTGCTCACCGGCGTGCCCGGCTCGGAGCTCGACGCCGAGACAGCGGCGCTGTTCCGCCGCGTGCAGCCGGGTGGCTACATCCTCTTCGGGCGCAACATCACAAGCGCCGCCCAACTTCGGAAGTTGATCGACGATTTGCGCGACGTCAGCGAGGTCGAGCCAATCATTACGATCGACCAGGAAGGCGGCCGCGTCTCACGCCTGCGCCTCATCGGCAACGAACCGCCCAACGCGCAGCAGCTGCGGGAGCGCGGCGACGTTGCGCTCGTCAGGCGCCATGGCGAGATCACCGGGCGCTTGCTCCGGCTCTTCGGGTTCAATCTCGATCTCGCTCCGGTGCTCGATATTTCCTTCGACGACGAGGCGGATAACTCACTCCGCGGCCGCTGCTACGGAACCAACGTCGAGCAGGTGCTGCGGTTCGCCGGCGCGTTCAACCAAGCTCTCAAAGAACAAGGCGTCGCCAGCTGCGGCAAACATTTCCCCGGTTACTCCGGCGCGGGCGTGGATGCGCACCACGATCTTCCGCGGATCGACCGGTCGCGCGTCGAACTCGAGCAGGAGGAGCTCGCCGCGTTCCGGCGCTCGGCCGATCACGTCGACGGCATGATGATCTGCCACGGCTGGTATCCCTGCTTCGATGCGGAGAAACTTCCGGCATCTCTTTCGCCGCGCGTCGTGACCGAGCTGTTGCGCGACGACCTGAAGTACGACGGCCTCGTGATGACCGACGATCTCGACATGGGCGCCATCTACAACGAGTACAGCCTCACCGATACGATTCGAATGGCGATCGGCGCGGGGAACGATCTCGCGATGATTTGCCACCGGATCGACGCGATCGGTGAGGCGCGAGACGCGCTCATGGACGTTCCGCGCGCAGCCCTCGAGCGCGCGCTCGGCAGCGTCGCGAAGTTCAAGGAACGCATGTCGCCGCCGCATGAATTTTCGGAAGCCGATTTCCGCAAACTCGACGCAGAGGTATGGCAGCTGCGTGTCGACGTTCTCGGCGAGGAACGCGCCGCCGAGCGTAGCCCCGAAGACGGCAAACGTTCGCCGGTCGAGACGTACTAGCGCGGCGCACGCCGCCAACGCGTGGCAATTGACGCATCGAGTCGCAATTCATAACCTCCGCGCGTGCAACCCGAACTGGAGCAGCTGCTCGTCCTGCAGAATCGAGATCAGAAGATCAAACAGATCCGCACGGAGATGAAGACGCTGCCGCAACAGCGCGCCGCCCTCGAGGCGCAGCTCGCCGCCAGCACCGCAAACCTGGAGGCGGTCAAGCTGCGCGCGAAGCAGCTCGAAGTGGAGCGGAAGAAGCTCGAGCTCGATGTCGGCACGCGCACCGAGAGCATCAATCGGCTCAAGACGCAGCAGTATGAGACGCGGAAGAACGAGGAGTTCCGCGCGATGGGCAACGAGATCGAGCGTTACGAGAAGGAGATCCGACAGATCGAAGACCAGGAGCTCGAGCTGATGGAGCAGGGCGATAAATTGAAAGCGGAAGTTGCGCGCGAAGAGAAGAATGTCGCCGGCGCGCGTGAATCCGTCGCACGACAGATGCAGGATCTCGAAGCGAAAGGCGCAGCGTTGGAGGCGCGCCTGGCGGAGCTAACGAAAGATCGCGCGGAACTCGCGAGCCGCGTCGATGAGGACGTGCTCGACCGGTTTCAGCGGTTGTTCGCGAGCAAAGGCGACGCGGCCGTCGTCGCGCTGGAGCATGGTGTTTGCACCGGGTGCCACATGAAGATCACGGCACAGACCGCGCATCGGGTGAAGGCGGGAACCGAGATTGTCGGCTGCGAACAATGCGGGCGGATCTTGTACTCGGCGGAATGACGAAGTGAGCTGGTTCGTCAGACGTTGAAGCGAAACTCGACGACGTCGCCGTCTTTCACGACGTAGTCTTTCCCTTCGATGCGGAGCTTGCCGGCCTCGCGGGCTTTGGCATGCGAACCAAGCGCCACGAGGTCGTCGTAGTGCACGACTTCTGCCGCAATGAAGCCGCGCTCGAAGTCGGTATGAATAACGCCGGCAGCGGCAGGAGCTTTGTCGCCTTCGTGGATCGTCCACGCGCGCGTCTCTTTCTCACCGGTCGTCAGGTAGGTGCGCAGCCCTAACAAGTGATAAACGGCGCGGATCAGCGCGCTGACACCGCTGCCAGCGACGCCGAGATCACGAAGATACTCCTGGGCTTCCGCGTCGCTCAAGTCGACGAGCTCGCTTTCGATCTGCGCGCTGATGACAACCGCTTCGCTGCCGAAATGCGCGCGTGCGTAGGCTTCTACCGCGCGGACATGTTTCATCGCGGCGTTGCCTTCATCGGCCTGCGCGATCGGCGCGAGATCTGTCTCCGCGACGTTGCACGCGAAGAGCGTCGGCTTTGACGTCAGCAGGAAGAACTCGCGTGCGACAGCTTGTTCATCTTCCGACAATTCGGCGGTGATTGCTGGTTTCCCGGCATCGAGATGCGGCAGCAGTTTCTCGATGACTGCGCTTTCGGCCTTCGCAGTCTTCGAGCCCGCGCGCACCTCTTTCTGCAGTCGATCGCGGCGCTTCTGCAAGGAGGCGAGATCCGCCAGCACCAGCTCCGTGTTGATTACTTCGATGTCGCGCACGGGATCGATCGTCCCGCTGACGTGATGGATGTCGCCGTTCTCGAAACAGCGGACGACCTGCACGATCGCGTTGACCTCGCGGATGTGGCTGAGGAATTGATTCCCGAGTCCTTCGCCCGCGCTCGCGCCTTTCACCAGGCCAGCGATGTCGACGAACTCAATCGCCGCCGGGATGATCTTCTGCGAACCGGAAAGCTTCGAGAGAACTTCGAGCCGCGGGTCGGGCACGGTGACGACGCCGAGGTTCGGATCGATCGTGCAAAACGGATAGTTCGCCGCCTGCGCTTTCCGGGTGCGCGTCACGGCGTTGAAGAGCGTGGATTTTCCAACGTTCGGCAGGCCGACAATTCCAGCGCTCAACATAAGGCGCGGACGGTAACGCCGGAGGGGTTGCGCCGCAACGCGTCAAGCTTCCGCACGCACGAAGACCAGCGCGGAGGCTGTTCAGCACGACGGCCTCTCAGCAGAGATGGCCGCTTCATTGTGAGACCCGTTACGTTCGCTCACGAGCCGCCGATTCACTTCACGGCCACCTTCAGGCCGGCGACCGCTAAATGCGCCTGGATATGCTGCGTGCCGTCGGTCAGCTCGATGAGGCCATCGCGAATACGTAAGACGCGCAGACTTACCACGACGCTGGGCGCGACAGTCGAATGCACGGCGATAAAGTCACCTTCCGCGACTTGTGTTCCGTTGATCACCGCGAGTCGCGGCTTGCCTAACGAGATCGCGCTCACCCGCAGCATGTCTTCACTCAGCTGCACCATCACCGGCTTCGGCAAGTCAGAAGGGTTTGTCGCTCCCGAGACGGCATTAGTTTCGACCGGCAGCAGCTTCCGCTCGGCCGGCGCTTCGGAGCGCGTCGAGTGACCGAGGCCAAGGAAGCCAATGGCCGACATCACTATGGCACTGATTCCCAGACCAACGAAAATTGCGCGACCGTTCCCAAGCAGAAAGCCGGTGCCACCGAGCCGAGCATTCAAGGCCGCTTTTTCTTCTCGATCGCTGAACGGCGCGAGCGGCAGCTCGACCGAATTCGTCAAGCGCGGCTGAGGCAGCGTATTCGGGAGGATCTGCATGGAACCACCATAGCATCGCCCATGCCACGGCTCGGCTGGTCGGCCGGGCATCGCAGCGCGAGGAGGCGGTTCTCGCAACGATTTAGAAGGAAAGGTCTGCTCGGCGCTGCCTAGCTCCGTACCGCTGCTCTCGCACAACTTGATCCGATCGAGGCGGTGTGGGCGCGATTTGTTAGGCGCAGGCGGAAGGTCCGGCGCTCACTGCGTCCGAACAAAGAGCAGCCGCAGGCTATTGAGCACCACGATCACTGTGCTGCCTTCATGCGCGACAACGCCTAACGAGAGCGGTATGCCGCGCGTGACGGCGAGCAGCGCCATCAGGATGACGGTGCCGAGGGCGATGGCAATGTTTTGACCAATGATCCGTTTGGCGCGCCGACTGAGGTGAAAGGCGGTGACGAAATTCTCCAGGCGATCGTTCATCAAGACGACTTCCGCCTGCTCCATTGCCGCGTCCGAGCCGCGCGCGCCCATGGCCACGCCGACATCGGCAGCTGCCAGGCAGGGGGCGTCATTTACGCCGTCGCCGATCATCGCAACTTTACCGCCGCCGGCCTTCAGTTCCTGCACCGCCGCGACCTTCGCCTCGGGCGAAAGCTGCGCGCGCACGTCATCGACACCGGCATCCGACCCAATCTCCTGCGCAGTCGCCGTGCGATCACCGGTGAGCATCACGATCCGCATGCCGGCGCGATGCAGCGCGGCCAGCATGCCGCGGGCTTCGGGACGCAGCTCATCGCGCAACAGCAAGCGCCCGCAGAGTTGTGGGCCTCCAATCCAGACTTCAGCAACGTCGTTTTCCTGCGCAACCGGAACGCCGTGCGTGTCGTGTTTCAATGTCGTGGCGATAAACTCGCGGCTACCCAGCACATAAAGGTCGCGCTCTTTCTGCGCCGACAATCCGCCGCCGGCGATCGAAACCGCGTTTGTGAACTCGATCGACGGCGCGCGGCGTTGCACGCCGGCTTTTTGGATCGCGCGAGAGAGCGGGTGATTCGACAGCCGCGCCAGATTGTAGGCAGCGGAAAGGACGCTCGGCTCGTCTCCTTCACAGACATCGATTCGGACGAGGGTTGGCGTTCCTCGGGTGAGCGTTCCGGTCTTGTCGAGAGCGACGGTGCGCACATCGGCCAGCGTTTCGATCGCCGCGCCGCCGCGGAAAAGCACACCGCGGCGCGCGCCGGATGCGATCGCGGAGAGAATCGCGGAGGGGACGCTCAGCACCAGCGCGCACGGAGACATGACAACGAGCAACGTCATCGCGCGATAGAATGCGCTCGCGCCGCGTTCGGTGCCGAGAAACGGCGGCCAGCCGAACAACAGCCAGCCGACGAGGAAGAACGCGGCGCATGCGGCGAGGACGAAATAGGTGTAGTGCGTTCCGAATCGATCGCTGAACCGCTGCGACGGCGCTTTAAAATGCTGCGCCTGCTCGATCAGCTTGATGATGCGCTGCACGGAGCTTTCGCTCGCCGGGCGAAGTGCTTCGCCATCGAGAAGGCCCCAAAGATTGATGGTGCCGGCGAGAGCGACATCGCCCGGTTGCTTCGGGATGGCGCGTGACTCGCCCGTCAGATTCGACTCGTCGCAAGCGCTCTCGCCGCGCGTCACGCGCAGGTCGACCGGGATCTGCTCGCCAGCGCGGACGCGGAGCTGCGCACCGGCAAGTAATTCGTCGACCGGCCGCTGTAGTTCCTCTCCCTCTTGAATGACGGTCGCTGTTTTCGGCGCGCCACGAAAAAGCGCGCTGATCTCGCGCTGCGTCCGCATGCCGGCGTAGTGCTCCATTGCGCCGGAAGCGGAAAACAAAAACAGCAGCAGAGCACCTTCGCTCCATGCGCCGACAAGCGCCGCGCCGACCGCGACGGCGAGCATGAGAAAATGAATATCGAGCTCCCCGCGACGGAGCCGCTGCCACGATTCACCCCCTGCGTCCCACGCGCCGGTGACGTAGCTGAGGCCGAACAGCACCAGCACGACTGCCGATGACATTTGCATTCGCTCGGCGGCTATCGCAACGAGCCCGAAGAGAAGGCAAAGCGTCGATAGGATCGCGAGACGTTTCCACTCATTCGACGGCGCACCCTTGGCGGGGCCGCAGCAGCTTGCCGCACTGCTCGAGCGCGACAGACCCACCGCTGGCAGCGCGGCCAGCTTCTCGATAACGGTACTTCCGCGCACGTGAGGATCGTCAGCCATCGGGGCAGCAACGATACGTGCGGCCTCGTCTGCCTCTACTGAAAACGCGGGACGCGTGCCGCTCGCGCGCCAGATCTGCGCGCTTGCGGCAGCTGATTATGTCTCGTTAGGCTCCGACGGCTATTATCCGCAAGACCGCGGTCGGGATCGAGATCCGTTGTCTGATTCGTGGCAGTCTCCTGCCACAACCGCTAACGCTAACGCGCGGCGATTCCCTGCGCACCGAAAGGTAGCCTGCCTGTCGTCGAGACGGCGACGAGCTGGCCATCTCGGTCGACGCGGAAGAGCGCGACGGTCTGCGAACCGGCGGCGTGTACATACAGGTGGCGGCCGTCGCTCTCCACAGCCATGTCGATCGGGCTGCTAGTGGCGCCGAGGTTTGCGGCGATGGGATTCAACAGGCTGAGCACCCCATCGCGGCGCAGGCTGTAGCTGGAGACGGTGCCGCTCGCGGTATTGGTAGTGAAAACGTGGCGGCCATGGTTGGCTATGGCAATCCAGCACGCGGCTGTCTGCGTATCCGGCACCGAAGCGCTGACGACGTTCAGGTTTGCACTGGCGTCAGCGCGATAGGACGAAACGGCAGATTCGTTAGGCATCCCACCGAACGCCTCCGACACGATCAGGCTCGCGCGATCAGCGAAGGCGAAGCCGAACGGCGTGGGGCCATTGGACTGCCGAACCATCGGGCCAGTCGGTCGCCCATCGGCTCCCACTGTGTAAACGTCGATGACGTTTGTGTTCTTCTCGGTGACCACCAGCAGCTCGCCATCTGGGCTGAAGCCAACCTGGGCGGGGTCGATCATCGCTGCCCCGCTGAGGGGCCGGGTGGAATTGCTCAGCGGAGAGAGGCGCCCACGATCGTCGAAGGTGAACCCCGTAATGTTCGGCGTTCCGCCTTCGTTCAGGACGTAGAGCAGATTGCCATGCGCGGTGAGGCTGATTGGACGTGTGCCGCCGGAAGCCACCTTCTGCACCAGCCTGGGGCGATTGTGCTCCAGCGAGAGGACGGAGATCTCGTTGCTCCCGGCGTTGACGGCGAAGAGAAGGTCATTGTGCAGAATGAGCGCGCCTTGCGAAGAGAGCGGATCGGCCGCCGGACCGGGAGGCTGGGCGACCGGGTTGCCGGCGCCGCCGGTGGAGACTGTGCCCATCGCGTGTAATCTGCCATTGGATGCCCGACGAAAGACGGCAATGGCGTTCCTGGTCTGGTTCGTCATGACGTAGACCTCGCCTATCTGCGCCTGCTGATGGGGCGAAACTTCGATCTGCTCTTCTTCTTGTGCGTGCAGTGACGGTCGATTGCTCGTCACCGGCGCGAATGTGAATGCCGCCACCAAGGCGAATGTGGCTACGGAACCGACGAGAGGTGTTTTCAGAGATCGATTTTGCATAGTGGTAGGAGTCGGCAGAGAGCGAGATATTCCGTGGGAATGAAACGCGCGCTCGACGATCGCCTGCCCGCTCGACGCGGTGCCAATCGACAAAGACGCCGCGACTAAAGCGTTCGGAGGAACGCGACCAGATCGGCCTTCTCCTCGGCCGCGAGTTTCGTCTCGAGCACGAGGTTGAAGAACTCGACTGTGTCTTCGAGCGTGAGCAACCGTCCGTCATGCAAGTACGGCGGCGAGTCTTTGATGCCGCGCAGCGGGAAAGTCTTGATCGGGCCGTCGTGACTCGCCATGCGACCGTTGATCATGCGCGGCTTGAAGAAGCGCTCGGTGCGCAGGTTGTGCATGTTCAGGTCGGTGTAATTCGGCGGCGTATGACAGCTGGCGCATTGCGCTTTTCCATGGAACAACGCCTGCCCGCGCATCTCCTGCTCGCTCGCTTTGCGCGGGTCTAGTTTGCCATCGACGCCGAGTTTCGGCGCAGGCGGGAAGTCGAGCAGCTGCTGAAATTCCGCCATGAAATGCACCTGCGTGTCACGCTCGAGGACGTTTACACCTTTCTTCGCGGCAGTGACGATGTCGCCATCGAAGTACGCGGCGCGTTGCTCGAACTGGGTGAAATCCTCGACCGTTTTCAGCGCGCGCTGCGAGCCAAAGAGGCGCTGCACATTGACGCCGCGGAGGCTGGGCGTGTCGATGCGATGACGGAACGCCGACGGCCGCATGTCGCCCACCAGATGCGTGGCGGCGTTCGTGTGACCGTTCGCGTGGCAATCAAAGCAGGAGACGCCGCGCGAAGGGCGCACGGAGCGGCGATCGTCCGTCTGATTGAACTGCTGCTGCATGAACGGCGTCACGAGCAGCCGCACGCCTTCGATATCCTTGGGATTCAGGATGCCGTTGAAGATCTCGAAGAAGTTTTCGCTCGTGACGAGCTGGCCTTTTGTGACGTCACCGAGATCAGGTCGAGTCGTCAGGAAAATCGGCGCCGGGAACTCGGGCAGAAAATGATCGGGCAAATCGAAGTCGAGATCGAACCGGGTCAGGTCGCGCTGCTCCTGCTTCTTGATCTCATCGATGTGAAACTTCGGGAAAAGCATGCCGCCTTCGGGATGGTTTGGATGAGGGAGCGGGAAGAAGCCGGCCGGCCATGCGTCTTTTTCGCGGATCTGCTCCGGTGTCATCTGCGCCAGCGCTTCCCACGTGACCCCGGCGGGGAGTTTCGCTCGA
>JAESFH010000265.1_pt1 | contig 22697 bp, 20 predicted proteins | sample 9269381 | NCBI WGS metagenome assembly JAESFH01 (sample SAMN14504062, study PRJNA617094) | algae metagenome | isolation source: Aphanothece sp. CMT-3BRIN-NPC111 and co-occurring heterotrophs from well... | place: USA: Clark Mountains Wilderness, California | collected 2010-04-18
CGACGCCGCGCCATGACCCGACCTCCCGTGGAGACAAGCCCATGGAATCATGCATCTGCAGCTCGCTCAACGGCTTTCGCGCACAGGTCTCATAAGCCGCAGGCGGGATCAATCGGCGGCGCACTCGGCTCGCTCGCAGCCTCGACGATCATCAGCACGACCATTGGGGCCACACTCACCGGCATCGCGAGCGTGCTCATCCCGGGCGGCACAGGTGGGTTGGTGAGCGGACGCTCGCTTGGTTCGGTCAGTTCCGGCGGCGGGCCATTCGCTACGAGCGCAGAGCGGACATCCACCTCGCGCTCACCACGCTCGCCTCCGCCCTCATCACCGGGCGCTTCGTCAAACAGTGGTTCTGTTAGGACCTCTAAAGAAAAAGGGCGGCTGGAGCCGCCCTTGTTCAGTTCAATGGGAAGATCCCGCCGCGACGCTATTCGACGGATACTGCGACGAACCGCACCTCGCCCTGGGCATTCGAGACCAGGAGCAGCGCGGACTTGCGTCCGTCCTTCTTCAGGGCCTCGATCCGCCGGGTCACGTCGGCCGGGTTCGACACTGCTTCCTGGCCCACCTCGACGATCACGTCGCCGGCCTGGATGCGCTTGTCGGCGGCGGCGGAGTTCGGATCGACCTTCGTAACGACCACGCCCTTCACCGTGTCCTTGATGTTGTAGCGGCGGCGGAGCTCGTCCGAGATCCCGGAGAAGCTCATCCCGAGCGCCTCCTGGGCGACGGTCGGTGCAGCCGTCGGCGGCTGGTTGATGCTCGCCTGCTGCTGGCGCTCGCTCTCCTCCAGGCGGCCGAGGGTGACCTGCCGGGTCATCTCGCTGCCCTTGCGGACGATCGTGACGTCGACGGCCTTGCCGACCGGCGTGGCCGCGACGATCCGGGGCAGATCGCGCGAGTCCTTCACCTCGCGGCCGTCGAAGCGGACGATCACGTCGCCGACCTCGATGCCTGCGGGCTTCGCCGGCCCCTTGTCGTCGATGCCGGCGACCAGCGCACCGCGGGGGCGGCCGAGATTGAGCGCTTCCGCGGTGGCATCGTCGACGCTCTGGATGCGGACGCCGAGCCACCCGCGACGGGTCTCGCCGAACTCGCGCAGCTGGTTGATGATCGGCACGGCAGTCGAGGCCGGCACCGCAAAGCCGATACCGACCGAGCCGCCGCTGGGGGAGAGGATCGCCGTGTTGATGCCGATCACCTCGCCGTTCATGTTGAACAGCGGCCCGCCCGAGTTGCCTTTGTTGATGGAGGCGTCGGTCTGGATGTAGTTGTCGTACGGACCGGACTCGATCTGACGGCCGCGGGCGGAGACGATACCCGCGGTCACGGAGCCCCCGAGGCCGAACGGATTGCCGATCGCCATCACCCAGTCGCCGGGGCGGAGCGTCTCGGAATCTCCGAAGGGCACCGCCTTCAGGGGCTTGTCGGACTTCACGCGGAGCACGGCAAGATCCACTTTCGAATCCTTACCGACGACCTCGGCCTTGAGCCGGGTACCATCGGAGAAGATCACCGTGATCTCGTTGGCGTCCCCGATCACGTGGTTGTTGGTGACCACGATACCGGACGAATCGATGACAAAGCCGGATCCGAGAGAGTTGGATCGGCGCGGACGCGAGGGCGCATTGTCACCGGGCCCCTGGCCCGGACCCTGCCCGCGGCGGTTGAAGAATTCCTCGAACAGGTCTTCGAACGGGGTGCCCTGCGGCAATTGCGGCAGCGTGCGGTTGCGGGCCTCGGCAGTGGTCGAGGCCGAGATGTTCACGACCGCGCCCATGACCTGTTCGGCCAGGTCGGCAAAAGATTCGGGCGCAGCGCGGGCCGAGCCGGGTGTCGGCCACAGGGTGGCGATCAGGGCGAAGACCGCGAGCCATGACGCGAAGTGGCGCCTGGCGGATTGGGCCCCGGTCGGCGCCAGGGCGCTCACGATAGATGCCATCGGTGATCCTCTCGGGATGGGAAGTGGAATATAGATTGGCCCATCGGGGCCCCATTCAAGCAGGAAGTGCGGCGGAACCGCGACGCGCGCTTCACAAGGCCGCGGGTGCGACGTCGGCGCCCGCAGGCGTGAGAGCCACCGCGGGCGGGCTCGGCCCTCAACCGTAGTGTCGGGCCGCCCAGACGAGGATGACGCCGAGGACGGCCGAGATGATGCCCGTGATCCGCATCCGGTCGCTCGGGGTGTGTGCGGCCTCGTACATCGCCCGGCGCACGCCGTCGGGAAATGCCGCAAATAAAAGGCCCTCGACCGCGAGAGCGAGGCCGAGGGCTGCGAAGAGGTCGTCCATACGGGCAGACTATTGCGCCGGAGAGGGCGGTGCCGCGGGGACCGCTCCGGGCGCAGCCGGAGCAGCACCCGCCGGGCTTGCCGGCTGCTGGGCGCCGCCTGCTGCCGACGGGCGTCCGTTCGGATCATTGAAGTAGCGGAAGAAATCCGAGGTCGGGCTCAGAACCATCCGGGTGTCGCCGCTCTTGAGGCCGTTTTCGTAGGCCTGCATCGAGCGGAAGAAGCTGAAGAAGCCCGGGTCCTGGCCGAAGGCCTCCGCCAGGATCCGGTTCTTCTCCGCGTCGCCCGTTCCGCGCAGTTCCTCGGCCCGGCGGTTGGCTTCCGCCAGGATCACCGTGGCCTCGCGCTCGGCCCGGGCCCGGATGGTCTGGGCCTGCTGCTGGCCGTTGGCGCGCAGATCCGCGGCCTCGCGCTGACGCTCGGTCTGCATGCGCTGGTAGACCGCCTGGCTGTTGGCTGCCGGGAGGTCGACGCGGGTGAGGCGCAGGTCGATGATCTCGACTCCCAGATTCTGGGCCTGCCGGTTCACGTCCTCCTGGATGCGGTTCATGAGCCCGCCGCGCTCGGTCCGCACGATCGCATCGCGGGACGCGCTGGCGAGCACGTTGCGCATCTGCGAGTTCACGAAGCTCTGCAGGCGCTGGTTGGCGAGCGCGATGTTGTTGACCGCCTGGTAGAAGCGCAGGGGATCGGAGATCCGGTAGCGCGTGAAGGCATCGACCTCCAGGTTCTGCCGGTCGGCCGAGAGGATGGTCTGGACCGGCAGGTCGAGGTCGAGGACGCGCTTCTCCAGGTAGACCACGTTCTCGATGAACGGGTACTTGAAGTGCAATCCGGGCTCCTGGATCACCGCGCGGACGCGGCCGAACTGGAGCACGAGCGCCTGTTGGGTCTGCGGAACCGTGAAGGTCGCGGCATAGAGCAGGACCGCCAGAACCGCGAGGCCGACGATGGCGCCGGTACGAATGATCGGATTATTCATCGCGTCGCTCCCCCCGAACTCTGGTTCCCGGTCGTGTTCCCGCCCTGGGCCGGCCGGCGCTGCAGTTCGTTGAGGGGCAGGTAGGGGACGATCCCCCCGCCCTGACCGTTCTGGTCGATGATGATCTTGTCCATGCCGCCGAGCACGCGCTCCATGGTCTCGAGGAAGATCCGTTCGCGGATGACCTCGGGAGCCTTGCGGTATTCCTCGTAGACCTGCCGGAAACGCGCCGCCTGGCCGCTGGCGTCAGCCACGGACTGCTCGCGGTAGGCCTCGGCCTGCTGCACGTTGCGGGCCGCCTGGCCGCGGGCCTCCGGCACCACCCGGCTCGCGAAGGTCTCGGCCTCGTTCTGAACGCGCACCGCGTCCTGCTGGGCAGCGTTGACGTCGAAGAAGGCTTCACGGACCTGAGCCGGCGGCTGGGCGGCCTGGAGCTGGACCACGTTCACGATCACGCCGGCGCCGTAGGCGTCGAGGGTGCCCTGCATGATGTCGCGGACCTCCTGGGCGACGCTCGCCTGCTCCGTGGTGAGCACAGCCTGGATGGCGCGGCGGCCGACGACCTCGCGCATGGCGCTTTCCGCCACCGCCTTGATGGTACCCTCCGGGTTCTGGAGGTTGAACACGAAATCCTGAGCCCGCGCCGGATTGATGCGCCACTGCACATCGAAGTCCAGATCGACGATGTTTTCGTCGGCTGTGAGCATGAGGCTCTCTTCGAGCACGTCCCGGCCCCTGCCCTGCTGCGCGGGGCGATAGCCCACCGAGACCGTGTTGACCGCGGTCACGTTCGGCTTCTCCACCCGACCGATGGGATAAGGCAGGTTATAGCGCAGACCCTCGCCGCTCTGGCCCGTATAGGCCCCGAAGATCATGTTGATGCCGATCTCGTTCGGGCGAACCGTGTAGAACCCGGTGAGCAGCCAGATCGCGACGGCGGCGAGAAGCAGCGCCGCAAGGCCCTTTCCGCCCATCGAGCCGCCGCCCGGGATGATGTCCCGGATTCGGTCCTGACCGCGACGAAGGATGTCCTCCAGATCCGGCGGTGTCCCGCCTCCCTGCGGACCGGAACCCCAGGGGCCGTTGTTCCGGCCTCCGGAACCGCGATTGCCCCATGGGCCGCCGCCGCCTCCGCTGCCTCCTCCGCCGCCGCCGCCGCTCTGGTTACTCCAGGGCATATCGTGCCTTTCCTGATGGATGATGATCCGGCCGATCCCGGCCGAAAGGAGCATGAGGCGGTTGTGGGTGGGGTTCCCTCCGCCTGTCAAGGCTGCGAAGTGGGGAGTGGCGCGGGTTTCGTCAACGGGCTGCGGCAAGGCTTCCGGGCAGAACCCCCGCGCCGGGCCCCCTTCAGGCCGTGCGACGGCGCTCCAGATCGACAGTGGTGAACGGGTGCTCGTCGTTGGGGCCGGCCGGATGATCCTTGCGGGACAGTTCCCGGAAATCGGAGCGGTCGAAGGGCGGGAACCGGGTGTCGCCGTCCGGGCTCGCATGCACCTCGGTGAGGTGGATCCGGGCCACATCGGGCAGAGCGAGGGCATAGATCTCCGCCCCGCCCACGACCGCGATTGCGTCCGCGCCCATCGCCTGAGCCAGTCTATTTCCCATTCCGACGGCCTTGTCCCAGCTTCGCGCCACGTGGACGCCCGCGGGCGCGAATGCGGGATCGCGCGTCAGCACGACGGTCTCTCGACCCGGCAGCGGCTTGCCGATGGACTCGAAGGTCTTGCGGCCCATGATCATCGGCTTGCCCCAGGTGAGGTCCCGGAACCGGCGCAGATCCGAGCGGATATGCCAGAGCAGACGATTGTCGTTCCCGATGACGCCGTTCTCGGCGACCGCGACCACGATGATGAGAGAAGGGGTCATGGTCAGCAGGGCTTTCCGGGAGGGCAGACGATGACGTGGCGGCGGCGAGGGAGTTGGGCCGAGAAGCGAGCCCTAACCAATCCGCGAATGTACCTTCTGACACATCGCCGGCGGTGAGCGCCAGCAAAGTTCGACCAATGCGTCGACGGCAGGACGGTGGTCCGTCTGCCGACCTTGTGGTGCTCTACGAGCGGCCTCGGCATTTGGGCTGGCCTGCGTGATCCAAGCCTTTACATCCGCTGCGGCTTCTCAGGGGACAGATCACAAATCACGATTAACCTCATGGCAACGTCGCTCATCCCGATGCACCGGCTAGCCGCTCCAGCGCCTCTCCCGTGACCCGCTGCACCGTCCACTCGTCCATGGCGACCGCGCCGAGGGAGCGGTAGAACCCGAGCGCGGGCTCGTTCCAGTCGAGCACCCACCACTCCAGGCGCGGCAGCCCCTCCGCGAGGCAACGTTGCGCGAGACGCTGCAGCAGGGCGCGGCCGATGCCGTGGCCGCGGAAGGCCGGCCGGACGAAGAGATCCTCGAGGTAGATCCCGTGCCGGCCCCGGAAGGTCGAGAAGTTGTAGAACCACAGCGCGAATCCCGCCGGCTCCCCGTTCCACTCGGCGATATCGGCGAATGCGCGCGGGCGCTCGCCGAACAGGGCGGACGCGATATCGGCCTCCGTGGCCTTCACCTCGTGGGCAAGCCGCTCGTATTCCGCGAGCTCGTGGATGAAGGCGAGGACCAATCCGGCCTCGTCGGGGCGGGGGGAGCGGATCGAAAGCGTCATGGCCGGTATCGGGGTGGGCAGGCTGCAGACCACGTTTTTATCCAGGGCGACACCGATGGCCAAGCTGCTCCTCAGGATTCGCCGCCGGTCGCCTCCTCGCCCGAGACGCGCCGCGGCGAGCCCCATTCCTCCAGGACCGCATTGATGTCGTCGAGCACGAAGAAGCGGGCGCTGTCCTGGTCGTAGCCTTCCTCGAGCAGGCTGTCGTAATCGGTGAGCCGGTGGCGGATATAGGCCACCATGGAGAGCCACGCGCCCCGTTCCGGCAACGCGCCGCGCAAGCCGGGGCTCACCAGGGCATGGTCGACCACCGCCTCGAACTCGTGCGCGGGGATCCGGGGTGCGAGAGTCCGCACCGCGTCCTCCAGAGCTTCGCGCCGGGTCATGGGGCGGATCTCCTGGTCCCGGGCCGGAGCTTCGGAGCGGCGCGGGGGCGAACGGCGGCTCATGAGCTCCTCCCCTGCGTCGGGACGGCGACGTCAGACCGCGACAGGGGCGCGGATCGCCGGGTGCGGGTCGTAATCCTCGATCCGGATGTCATCGAAGGTGAAGTCGAAGAGCGAGCGAATCGTGGGATTGAGCCTCAGGCGCGGCAGGGCGCGGGGCTCGCGGGAGAGCTGGAGCCGCGCCTGTTCGAGATGGTTGAGGTAGAGGTGCGCGTCGCCGAAGGTGTGGACGAAATCGCCCGGCTGCAGACCCGTCGCCTGGGCCATCATGTGGGTGAGGAGCGCGTAGGACGCGATGTTGAAGGGGACGCCGAGGAAGACGTCGGCCGAGCGCTGGTAGAGCTGGCACGAGAGCCGCCCCTCCGCGACATAGAACTGGAACAGGCAATGGCAGGGCGCCAGGGCCATGTGGTCGAGGTCGGCCGGGTTCCAGGCGCTCACTACGAGGCGGCGCGAATCCGGGTTGCGGCGGATCTCGTCCACGACGGAAGCGATCTGGTCCACGGTGCCGCCGCCCGGCTTCTCCCAGGAGCGCCATTGCTTGCCGTAGACGGGCCCGAGGTCGCCGTCCTCGTCTGCCCACTCGTCCCAGATCGAGACGCCGTTCTCCTTGAGATAAGCGATGTTGGTGTCGCCCTTCAGGAACCAGAGCAGCTCGTGGACGATCGACTTCAGATGCAGCTTCTTCGTGGTCACGAGGGGGAAGCCCTCGGAAAGGTCGAAGCGCATCTGGTGACCGAACACGGAAATTGTGCCCGTGCCCGTCCGGTCGTCCTTGCGGACGCCCTGGTCGAGGATGCGGCGGAGGAGATCGTGGTACTGGTGCATGGCAGTCTCCTCCCGGCAATCTAGTCGAGCCGGCACAGAAAATCAGGGCGGCACTTCGCGCCGTCCACGGGATTCACCGATCATCGGCCCGTACGGGAAACGCAATGCCAAGCTCCGCGTTTCCCGTTCGACCGGCGAGATGGCGAAACGATCGTGGAGCAGGGGCTTGCAAGGCGCATGAAACGGAATCCGGGCCTGAGGGCCCGGCTGAAGTATCTCTACGAGGGCAACAACGCAGCGGCGCGCCTGTTTCGCTACGCCATGCTGGCGTTCGACCTCACGACCATCGCCTTCTTCCTCGTCACGGCTGCGGTCGACGAGGGCCGCTGGATCATCGTCATCGACGCCGTGATCGCGGTCGTCATTCTCCTCGACCTCGTGGTGCGGATCTATATCGACGACCGGCCGGTGCGCTACGTCCTCACACTCGCGACCGCAGCCGACCTCCTCGTCATCGTCTCGCTCCTGCTCCCCGCCCTCATCGACAATCTCGGCTTCCTGCGGGTGCTGCGGGCCCTGCGGCTCCTTCGCTCCTATCATCTCCTGCGCGACCTCAGGAAGGACTCCCTCTTCTTCTGCCGCAACGAAGACATCATCGTCCGCGCCACCAATCTGGCGGTGTTCATCTTCGTGGTCACGTCGATCGTTTATGTGAGCCAGAACGATATCAACCCGAAGATCGCGTCCTATATCGACGCGCTCTATTTCACGATCACGACGCTCACCACGACCGGCTTCGGCGACATCACCCTGGAGGGATCTGCCGGGCGCCTGCTCGCGGTCGGCATCATGGTGGTCGGCGTCAGCCTGTTCCTGCGCCTGCTGCAGGCGATCTTCCGCCCCCACAAGGTACCCTATGAATGCGAGGATTGCGGGCTCCTGCTCCACGATCCCGACGCGGTCCATTGCAAGCATTGCGGCAACGTCCTGCACATCCGGACGGAGGGGCATATCTGAGCGGCTCACCGCCCGGAGAGCCCGGATTCCGGCGCCGCACCCTTCCATAGCCGCCGATCCGGGCCTATATTTTGACGGCTGCGCGATGCGCCGACGATCTGTCTGCTCCGGTCGAAGCGGCCGCCTCCTGCGGTCCGGCCGGTCCAATGGGGTCATGCGCCCCGACGGCCCGGTCTCGAAGGCACCACGTGACGGCATACTCCCGACCCCAAGGGTTCCCTGATGGCCAATGACCTGATTCGCTACGATCTTCTGGTGCAGGAAGCCTTGAAAGGGGTCGTGCGGCGGGTTCTGACGGATGCCGCCAAGGACGGGCTGCTCGGCGAGCACCACTTCTACATCTCCTTCCGGACCGATTTCGCGGGGGTGCGCCTGTCCCAGCGGTTGCGCGACAAGTACCCACAGGAAATGACGATCGTGCTCCAGCACCAGTTCTGGGACCTTGGCGTGACGGAGCATGCGTTCGAGGTCGGGCTCTCGTTCTCGGGCGTGCCCGAGCGCCTGCTCATCCCATTCGATGCACTGACCGGGTTTTTCGACCCTTCCGTCTCGTTCGGCCTCAAGTTCGAGGTGCAGGACGACGCAGAGGAGGAGGTCGCGGACGCCCCGCCGGCGGCCCCGCAGCGCCCGATCCGCGGCGCCGGCTCGGAGCCGGTGGAGCTCCAGCCCAAGAAGGCGCCGGTTCCGGTGCCCGCAAAGGGCGCGGCCGCGAAGGCGCCCGCCAAGTCGGCCGAGTCCGAGAAGACCGTGCCGAAAGCCGACAAGGCCGCCAAGGCGGATCCGGCTGAGCCCGCGAAGGACAAGGACGAAGCAGGCGGAACCGCCCAGGTCGTGAGCCTCGACTCCTTCCGCAAGAAAAGCTGACGTCCCGGGTCCTTCAGGGCGCAACCGGTCCCCCGGCGACTGGAACTCCTCCCCGCCGTAGCCTGAATGGCGCCGAGACACGCTCTGCCGCCGCGGCGACGCGGGAGCGACACGGTTCCACGATCGGCACCGCGAGGAGCTGCTGCCGTGAGATGGCGGACCGGTGATACCGGAATGTCCTAGCCCGCCCCAGCTTGCCCTGCCCGCTCCCTTTTCGTGATCCGCATCGGCAATCCGCCCTCCGGGCGCAGCGTCACCCGGTGGAGCGGGCGCACGGCGTGTCCCTCCACGAGGTCGAACCGCAGGCTGCGGACGAGGTGCGCCAGCACGATCACGGCCTCCTGGATCGAGAAGCTCGCCCCGATGCACACGCGCGGCCCTGCTCCGAAGGGGAGATAAGCGAAGCGGTCGATCCGGCCGCGGTTCTCGGGAAGGAAGCGCTCCGGCAGGAAGGCGTCGGGTTCCTCCCACAATGTCCGGTGCCGGTGCAGGATGAACGGAACGATCGCGACATAGGAGCCGCGCGGAATCTTGAGGTCGCCGATCCGGTCGTCCGCCACCGGCGTCCGGCTCATGAAGGGCACCGGCGGATAGAGGCGCATAGCCTCGTCGAGCACCGCGCGGGTGTAGACGAGCCGGTCGAGACTGCTGGGCTCCAGCGGGCCGGCGCCCAACACCCCGTCGACCTCCTGCTCGACGCGCTCGCGGACATCCGGCGCCTGCGAGAGGAGATAGAGGGTCCAGGTGAGTGCGTTGGCGGTGGTCTCGTGGCCGGCGCCGATGAAGGTCACGATGTTGGCCCGCACCTCCACATCGGTCAGGCCCTTGCCGGTCTCCGGGTCGGCGGCCTCGAGCAGCAGGGTCAGGATATCCGGGGGCGGCACCGCCCCCGCAGCGAGCAGCGCCCGCCGGCCCTCGATCAGCTCCCCGACCACCTCCTCGAAGAAACGGATCGCGGGCCGCGCCCGCCAGCGCCCGATGCGGGGCAGCCAGGCCGGCAGGCCGAAGAGATCGAGCGGATCGACGGGACCGAGCGCCTCGAAGAAGCGCGTGATCGCGCGCCCGAGCGCGTCGGGGTCGCGGGCAAGCCCGCGGGTGAAGATCGTGCGCTCCAGGACGTCCAGGGTGACGCGGGTCATCTCGAGCGCCATGTCGACCGTCCGTCCCGAAGGCCTCCGAGCGAGGCGGTGGGCGAAGCGCTCCGCGGCCTCGACCATCGCGGACTGAAAGCCGGACACGTGGCGCGGCGCGAACAGGGGAGCCAGGGTCCGGCGCTGCAGGCGCCATTCCTCGCCCTCGGCGGTGAGGAGCCCGTTTCCAAGGCCCGGCGCCAGGACCCTGCGCTGCAGGTCGTCCTTGCGGTACTTCGCGGCATTGTCGAGCAGGATGTGGCGGATCGCGGCCGGATCGCTCACCACGGTGACCCGGCCGAGGGCCGAGTCGCCGGCTACGATCGGGGCCGTGAAATGCTCCCGCGTCCAGGTCGCGAGCGGGTTGCGGCGGAGCTCCCGCAGCAGGGGAAACAGGTCGAGCGGCCGCTCCAGCGGCACGGGTGCCGGCGGGCGGAAGAGCGTTCGGTGGGGGATCTCGTTCACGAAGCCGCCTCGGCGAGAAGCGCCCGGGATCGATCTGGCGCGTTGTCACCTTAAATGTGGTCAGCGCCACCCCATCAGAAGAGGCCAGGATGTCGCCCTCCCCCGCCCAGAGCCAAGCCACCCGTACCGAATCCGACACCTTCGGGCCGATCGAGGTGCCGGCCGAGAGCTATTGGGGCGCCCAGACCCAGCGCTCGCTGCAGAACTTCCGCATCGGCGGCGAGCGGGAGCGCATGCCGCTGCCGCTCGTTCATGCCCTCGCCCTGGTGAAGCAGGCTGCCGCCCTGGTGAACCGGGATCTCGGCGTGCTGGAACCCCGGATCGCGGAGGCGATCGCGGCCGCGGCCGCGGACGTGGTGCAGGGCCATTACGACGATCAGTTTCCCCTGGTCGTGTGGCAGACGGGCTCGGGCACCCAGTCGAACATGAACATGAACGAGGTGCTGGCCAGCATCGCCAACGAGCGCCTCGGCGGCCAGCGCGGGGGCAAGAGCCCGGTCCACCCGAACGACCACGTCAACCGCGGCCAGTCCTCGAACGATTCCTTCCCGACCGCCATGCACATCGCAGCAGCGCGCGAGATCCACGATCGCCTCCTGCCGGCGCTGCGCCATCTCCACAGGGCGCTCGACGCGAAGGCGAATGCGTTTGCCGACATCGTGAAGATCGGGCGAACCCATCTCCAGGATGCGACCCCTGTCACGCTGGGCCAGGAATTTTCCGGCTACGCCGCCCAGGTGGCTTTCGGCATCCAGCGGGTGGAGTCGACGCTGCCCGGCCTCTACGCTCTGGCGCAAGGGGGGACCGCAGTCGGGACCGGCCTCAACGCGCACCCCGAATTCGCCGACCGGTTCGCGGGCAAGATGCTGGAATTGACAGCGCTCCCCTTTACCTCGGCGGTCAACAAGTTCGAGGCGCTGGCCTCCCACGATGCGCTGGTGTTCACGCAAGGGGCCCTGGCGAGCCTTGCGGCGGGCCTGTTCAAGATCGCCAACGACATCCGGCTCATGGGCTCCGGCCCGCGCTCGGGGCTGGGAGAGATCACGCTGCCCGAAAACGAGCCCGGCTCCTCGATCATGCCCGGCAAGGTCAACCCCACCCAGGCCGAGGCGATGACGATGGTCTGCGCCCAGGTGATGGGCAACCAGGCGACGGTAGCCTTCGCGGGATCCCAGGGTCACTTCGAGCTGAACGTGTTCAAGCCCGTGATCGCGAGCGCGGTGCTGCAATCGATCCGGCTCCTCGCCGATGCGGCGGTGAGCTTCGCGGACAATGCGGTGGCGGGCATCGAGCCGAACCGGGAGCGCATCAGCGACCTGATGGCGCGCTCGCTCATGCTCGTCACGGCGCTCGCTCCCACGATCGGCTACGACAAGGCGGCCGCCATCGCCAAGGCCGCGCACAAGAACGGCACGACCCTGAAAGAGGAGGCGGTCCGCTCCGGCGCCGTCACGGCGGAGGAGTTCGACCGGGTGGTGCGGCCCGAGAAGATGCTGCAGCCCGGCGAGTAGCGCTTGGCCGCCGCCGATCTCCTGTTTTACAGAGGGCCGACCATCTCGGCCGCTGCAGAGGGGACCCCCATGGCCGACATCGTCAACCTCCGCCAGGCCCGCAAGCGCAAGGCCCGCGCCGACAAGGAGGCGCAGGCGCAGGCGAACCGCGTGGCGTTCGGGCGCACGAAGGACGAACGTCGGCTGGGTGAGGCGCGGACGGACCTGGAAACGCGCCGGCTCGAGGGCCACAGGCTCGACCCGAAGGAGCCGGAATGAGCGGCGCGGGCATCGTCAAGCGCTCGGTCGCGATCGCCGGCCACGCGACCAGCGTCTCGTTGGAAGCGCCGTTCTGGGACGTTCTCCGCGCCATCGCAGCCGAGGAAGGCCTGTCGGTCCAGGCGCTGATCGGGCGGATCGACGCCGGGCGCGGAGCGCAGAACCTGTCCTCGGCCATCCGTGTCTATGTGCTGCATTCCGTTCAGCGCCGCGCCGAAGCGGCGGGGAACCTCACGGACGCGTAGCCGCGCCCGGCTGCGCCGATCCGTTCCTCGGCGGGATCTCGACGGGTGGCGCCGTCCAGGGTGGCAGCGCCGAGGGTACAGCCTGGGGCGAAGTCTCCCGCGCCCGACGGTCCGCGTCCTGCCGTTCCGTCTCTTCCAGGAGCCGCCGCATCTCCTGGCTCAGACGCTCCTGCCGGTCGGCCTCTGCCCGGACCGCTTCCTCGGTAGCCTTTCGCTCGGCTTCGAGACGGGCGCGTTCCGCCGCCCGGCGTTCGGCCTCGACGCGCGCACGCTCTTCCGCGGCCCGGCGTTCGGCCTCAACCCGTGCCCGCTCCTCGGCAGCACGCCGTTCGGCTTCGATCCTGGCTCGGCGGGCTGCTTCCTCGGCGGCCCGACGCTCCGCCTCGATTCGGGCCTGCCGGGCCGCCTCTTCCGCGGCTCGCTGCTCTGCCTCGACCCTGGCCCGCTCCTCTGCGGCTCTGCGCTCCGCGTCGAAGCGAGCCCGCTCCTCGGCGGCACGCCGTTCGGCCTCTTCGCGAAGGCGCGCCTGACGGGCGGCCTCTTCGGCCGCGAGCCGGTCGCGCTCGCGCTGGCGATCCATCTCGAGGCGATTGGTGCGCCGCTGGCGCTCGTTGCCCTCGGCCTCGAAGGCCTCGATCTTCGCGAGCTCCCGCTGCAGCACGATGGCGGCGAGCCCGGTGTTGAGCGGTCCGGTATCGATCTGCCGGGCCGGGCTCCGGAACGGTCCGCGCCAGGACAGGCCGATGAAGGGCGGGTTGCCGGTCCAGCCGCGCACGCTTCCGCGGGCCGTCAGGGTGCCCTGAGCGTCGAGGAGCAGCGTTTTCGCGTCGAAGGCCGCAACGCCCTGCCAGACGGCCATCCCCGCGTCCGCCGAGAAGGGACTGACGCGAAGGGAGCCGGAGACGAGGTTGGCGGGGGCTGCCACGGTCGCGGCTCGGAAGGGCGCACGATCGAGCTCATCCGCAATGACGGTCTCTAGGCGGCGGACGGCGAGCGGATCGTCCTCTGCCAGCACCCGCGCGATCGCCCGGCCCAGGCCGGCGGGGTCCGCGTTCGGGACCTGGAGGCCCGAGACCTGGACGTCGCCCGTGCCGCTGAGATTGGCGACGAGCGCCGCGACGCTGTCTCCCGTCGCTCCGAAGCGGAGGCTGCCGGAGAGCCCCGCCTGGATCGGCGTCGGCCCGGCAAGGGCTGCGAGCGTCGTGCCCCGCACCGTCGCTTCCCCCGACACCGAAGCCTGCCCTCCCTGCCGGACGACATTGACCTGGCCCGCGAGCCGCCCGCCGGCGAAACCCGCATCGAACCCGCGGAGGGCAAGCCCGTCCGGGTTGAGGACGAAGGTGAATGCGGCGTTCTCGGCCTCGAAGCCTCGCCCGAGGGCGAGACGCCGCACCCGTAGCTCGGCCTGACCGGCCGTGACCGGCCGCTCCATTCCTCCGAACCGGGCCGTCGGCCAGGGCGATGCGGGACGCGGTTCGGGCAGCGGGTTCAGGGCGAAGGCATTGAGGAGCCAGGGCAGCGACAGGCGGTCGAGGGCGACCGTGCCGCTCACATCCGCCCGCGACCGCACCAGGAGGCGAGCCTGCGCGGCTTCGTTCGCGATCCGACCCGTTATGGTGAGCAGCGCGGCGCCGCCTTCACGCCCAAGGGTGATGCGCGCCTGGACCGGTGTCGCGCCGTCGGGCGCGGCTCCCTCGCCGAGGAAAGCCAGGAAGGGCGTGATGTCCGCGGTCGCCACCTCGGCCTCGCCGCTCTCCGCCAGGGCTTCGTCGCCGGTGAGCGCGAAGGGACGCGGGGTCGCCACCCGGAGCCCGGCGACCTCGCCGGCGACGCTGAGGTTGAAGGGGCTGCCGCCGATGCGCACCCCCCGCAGCTCCAGGTTCGAGGGGCGGCGCAGGGCGGCGAGGTTCGGACGCTCGACCCAGCGGCCCGTATTGTCGGTCGAGAGGCGCACCGTCAGGTCCTGGGTCGCGCCGTCGCTTGAAATCACGTCGGCCTCGAAGCGCCCGCCTGCAGCGGTGCCGCGGACCGTCGTCTTGAGCCGCATGTCGGCGGTGTTGGCCGCGGCCGGCGCGCGCTCCGAGGCGACCTCGAGGTCGAGCGCCCCCTCGCGCAGGAACGGCGGCACCAGGCGCGAGACGCCGCCGATCCAGACCGCGCCCATGAAATCGATGAGCGGCGCTGCGCGCTGCGCCGTCACCTTTCCGGCGATCCGGCCGGAGCCATCCGGGGCGATCCGCCCGCTGACCTTCGCGTTGGCGCCCGCCAGATCCATGATGTCGAGGGTCTCGACCACGAGGGCCGGTCCATCGGAGAGGATGCGCGCGCTGATCCGCCCGGCGCTGCGGCCGGCCCCATAGCGCACGTTGCGGGCGTCGAGGGTGAAGCCGATATCGAGGTGCCGCGTGGCCTCGAACAGGCCCGACGCCTGCGGCAGCTCGCCGATATCGAGGCCCTGGATCGCGACCTGCGCCTCGAGGCGGCCGCGGCTCGCACCCTCCGGCGCCGTGTAGCGCCCGCTGCCCGACACCGTCGCATCGCCGATCCGAATCCGGGCGTTGCGGAACGAGGCCACAGGGGCAGCAAACGAGAGATCCGACGTCACCTCGAAGGGCCGGCCGTCCAGCACGCGCAGGAACGGGGAGCGGATCCCGAGCCGGTCCAGGTAGCGGCCGAGACGATCCGAGCCCGACGATGTGATGCTTGCCCGACCAGTCGTGCTCGCCTGCGCGGACAAGCCAGTCTCGCCCGAGAGCGCGACCCGCGTGGTGCCCGGCGCCGTGAAGGCGAACTGGCGAACGGCAAGCCGGTCGCGCTCGAGCGAGCCGCGGAGCACCACGTCGGTGAGTTCTTCCTGCGCGAGCGAAATGCTCGAAAGGGTCAGCGCGAGATCGACCGGCACCGGGACCGCCGGGATGGGGAGACCGGCCAACCGGTCCGACCCGCCGGTTGCGGCGAGCGCGGCCAGGATGGAATCCAGGTCCAACCGGCGGCCCTCCAGGGTGAGCGACAGGCGCGGATCGTTGACCCGGATCGCGCCCGTGCCGGTCAGACGCAGGCTCGCGGCGCCCTCGCCGCCCTCGAGGGTCAGCTGGTCGAGTTCGACGTCTCCGCCCACGGTCTTGAAAGTGGTCTGGACCGCGACCGGGACGGGGACTCCCGCGGTCGGGGCCTGGGCGGGCGGGCCGAAGACGAAGCGCGCACTGCCGGAGAGGCGTGGGGTCTTCGGGTCGGGGGCGGACCCGAGCGCCGCCCTGGCGTCCACGTCGAAGCGGGGGACCCGGTCGCCGCCGCCCGTGAGCTTGAGCGCGAGGATCCCCTCCGGCGTCAACTCGCCCGTAACGAGGCGGAACGGCACGTCGGCGGACAGGCCTTCCACGCGCCAGGGACCGGCGAGCTTCTGACCTTCGATCGTGACGCCCTCGGCAGAGAACTGGTCCGTGCGGCCGGTGGCGGGAACCTGGGTGGTGACGAGGAGGCGGTCGATCCGCAGGTTCTGGATCGCCCATTCGCGCACGGTGCCGGACGCGGCCCCGAGGGCAGGAGTCCAGGTCGCCGGGTCGACCGGCACCCGGACCTCCGCCCAAGCGATCTGTGCCTCGCGGAAGCGCACCTCGCCGCGCAGGAGCGGCGGCAGCTCGATCTCCGCGGTGACGCCTTTGGCCTCCAGGGACGGAGCGGCGGACGGGCCGGATCCGAGCCGAAGCGCATCGACCTGCAGGCGCGGGGACGGCAGCAGGCGCACGGCGATGCTCCCCTCCGTGCGCGCGTTTGCGCCCGAGGCGGCGCTGATCGCCTGGTCGATCCAGTCGCGGCGAGCCTCCCAATCCATGAGCGGCGGCGCGACCAGCGCCGCTGCCAGGACCAGAATCACCAGGGACGCGAGGACCGTGAGGATGTCGCGCAACAGAAAGGCCTTTTCGGTTTCGGTCTTCTACGCGTCTATCCTAGTCTTGGCCCGGGCGGGAGAGCGACCTGGAGTCGTCGGGCTCGGAAACGGCCTGCTCCGGACACGGTTTGGCGAGCGCCGCCGCCGCTGACGGTAGCAAAGCGCCCGCGCGGCGTCCGGATGCCCTTTCCCGCCCCGGGGATCGCGACGATCAGAGCGCGACGATCTTGCCCGGGTTCATGATGTTGTCGGGGTCGATCGCGCGCTTCAGGGCCCGCATCATGTCGAGTGCGGGAGGGCCATACTCGGTCTCGAGATACTTCATCTTTTTCTGGCCGATGCCGTGTTCTCCGGTACAGGTGCCCTCCATGGCGAGGGCCCGCGTGACGAGCCTCTCGACGAAGGCCTCGCAGGCGGCGACTTCCTCGGGATTCTCGATGTCGATGAGGGGTTGCACGTGGAAGTTCCCGTCGCCCACATGTCCCACGATCGGCGCGATCAATCCGGCGGCCTGGATATCCTGGACGGTTTCCTCGACGCATTGCGCGAGCCGCGAGATCGGCACGCACACATCGGTTGCGAGCGATTCCGCTCCCGGGCGCAAGGCCTTGACGGCCCAGTAGGCGTCGTGGCGGGCCTGCCAGAGTCGGGTGCGCTCCTCGGCCTTCGTGGCCCAATCGAACGGTCCGCCGGCGAACTCCGCTGCGATCTCCCCGAAGCGCTCCGCCTGCTCCTTGACGCCCTCTTCGGTGCCGTGGAACTCGACGAGCAGCATCGGGGTCTCGCGCAGGCCCAGCTTCGAATATTGGTTGCTCGCGCGCACGAAGGTCTCGTCGAGGAGCTCGATCCGCGCCACCGGGATGCCGGACTGGGTCGTCAGGATGACCGCGTCGCACGCCGCCTTCACCGACGGGAACGGGCAGATGCCGGCGGAGATCGCCTCCGGGATGCCGTGGAGCTTGAGCGTGATCTCCGTCACGATGCCGAGCGTGCCCTCAGACCCCACGAGGAGCCGCGTGAGGTCGTAGCCCGCCGAGCTCTTGCGGGCCCGTCCGGCGGTGCGCACGACCTCCCCGCTCGGGAGCACCGCGACGAGGGAGACCACGTTGTCCTTCATGGTGCCGTAGCGGACCGCGTTGGTGCCCGATGCCCGGGTCGCCACCATGCCGCCGAGGGACGCGTCGGCGCCGGGATCGATGGGGAAGAACAGGCCGCGGTCGCGGAGGTGCTCGTTGAGCTCCTTGCGCGTGACGCCCGGCTCCAGCACGCAGTCCAGGTCTTCCTCGTGCACCGCGACGATGCGCTTCATGAGGCTGGTGTCGACCGAGACGCCGCCGAACGGGGCGTTCACGTGGCCCTCGAGGGACGTGCCTGTCCCGAAGGGAATCACCGGCACGCGATGGGCCGCGCAGAGCTTGACGATCTCGGACACCTCCTCGGTGGTCTGGGGGTAGACCACGATATCCGGCGGCTGGTTCTTGACCCAGGTCAGCGTATGGCCGTGCTGCTCGCGCACGGCCTGGCTCGTCACCACCCGGTTGCCGTAGCGCTTGGCGAATTCAGCGGTGAGCGCCGCGATCGTGGCCGAGTCGGGCCGCTGCCGTGGCTGGGAAAGGGGAGAATTCATGGATGTTCGGGTCCCGGAAACCATCTCGTCGCCCTGCCCTACCAGAGCGGTTGCAAAGCGGCCACTGCACGTGACAACAATTCCTGTAGCGCCTCTGCGGTCTGGGGCGAGACCGTTGTACCGAGCGCGACGCCCGCCCTGTCGCCCGGGGGTGGACGATTCACGAAATCGTGTTAGCCTTCGTTCAAAGGGGCAGAAACAGCATCTACGCCACGGCGGGTCGTATAGGAGTGCGCCGATGACGGACGAGCGGTCCGCTCCAGTCTTCTTTTTTGCCCCTTTCGTCTCCTCGACGATGCGGGTCGAGCCGGCATGGATCGACTATAACGGGCACCTCAACATGGCCTATTACCACGTCCTCTTCGACCGGGCTGTCGAGGAGGGCTTCGGCGTTGTGGGGCTTGGGCAGGATTACCTGGAGGAGCGCGCGGCCTCCTATTTCACGGCCGAGGTCCATGTCCTCTACAAGCGTGAGCTCAAGGCCCATGACGAGGTCCGCGCCACGCTGCAGCTCGTGGATTACGACGAGAAGCGGCTTCACTACTACATGGAGCTCCGCCACGCCCGGGACGGCTGGGTAGCGGCGACGAGCGAGCAGCTCGCGCTCCATGTCGATATGGGAAGCCGGAAGGTCACGCCCTTCCCCGAGGACATCCTGCGCAACCTCGCGGTCATGAAGGCCGCCCATGCCCGCCTCGGCCGCCCGGCCGCGCTCGGGCGGGTCATCGCGGTTCCGGGACGGACCGAGGCGCCGGAGCCGATGATGATGGCCGGGACCCGGCACTAGACGGCGGCACCGGCCGGTATTGGAACGGCCCTGCGGCGGTGGTATTGGTAGAATGTTCGAAAGCTTTCTACCATGCAGCTCAACATCAAGAATGGCGAGGCCTACCGACTCGCGACCGAACTCGCGAAGCTGACGGGTGAGAGCCTCACGGAAGCCGTGACGAAGGCGTTGGCGGAGCGCGTCGACCGGGAGAAAGAAGCCCGTGCCTCGCTGCCTCCCCAGGTCCGGGCGGAGCGCCTCGCAGCTGCCAGGCACATCCGCGAACTCGGGCGCCGTCTTCGAAACGAGAGAGCGCCCTCAGATCATGCCTGGCTCTACGACGAAGACGGTCTGCCGCGATGATGGTCGTCGATACTTCGGCGCTCGTGGCCTTCATGCTCGACGAAGAGGACGCGGACCGCTTTCAGGATGCTCTTGTGAGTTCTCCGGAAACCGTGATGTCGGTCGCCAGCATTCTCGAGACCGCCCTGGTTCTGAGCCGTCACGGCGCCGTCTCCCTTCTCGATCCGACGCTGGCGCGTCTTGAGATCCGTCCCGTCGACCTGACCCTCGATCATGTCGACATTGCACGCCGGGGATTCCAGACCTACGGGAGGGGCTCGGGCCATCGTGCCAAGCTCAATTTCGGCGACTGCTTCGCTTATGCGCTGGCGAAGGCGCTCGAGGCCCCGCTCCTCTTCAAGGGCGAGGACTTCACCCACACGGACGTGCGGGCCGCGTAGGGGCGGGATGCGCAGGCAGCAGGCGCCGGCCCGCCCGCCCCGATCCGCCCAACCGGATTCGATGGATGGGCCGGCAGCGGATGCACGCGGGCGCTCCCCGCATCGCCACAGGTGCAGCGACCCCGGCGCGCCTCGACGCCGTTCGCGTTTTGGTCCATGACATCCCGATGAATCGTTCCGACCCGCCGGGCCGCGCGCCCGAAATCGAGGCTCCGCCCCCTGCCGCACGTGCCGGTTCCATCAGCGAGCGTGCCCGCGCGGCCGCGGCTCGGCCGGTCTCCTACCTGGATGGGCTCAACCCGGAGCAGCGCCAGGCGGTCGAGACCACGGAGGGCCCCGTCCTCGTGCTCGCAGGCGCCGGGACGGGCAAGACCCGGGTGCTGACGACCCGCATCGCGCACCTGATCGCGACCGGGCAGGCCCAGCCCTACGGGATTCTCGCCGTCACCTTCACCAACAAGGCGGCGCGCGAGATGCGCGAACGCATCGGGCACCTCATCGGCGACGTCGCCGAGGGCATGCAATGGCTCGGAACCTTCCACTCGATCGGTACCAAGGTCCTGCGCCGTCACGCGGAGCTCGTGAACCTGCGCTCCGACTTCACGATCCTTGGCGTCGACGACCAGCTCAGGCTCCTGAAGCAGGTCATCGAGGCCGAGGGGATTGACGAGAAGCGCTGGCCCGCCCGCCAGCTCAGCCAGGTGATCGACGGTTGGAAGAATCGCGGCCTGGATCCCGATCACGTGCCGGCCGGCGAAGCGCAATCCTTCGGCAACGGCAAAGGCGGGCGCCTTTACCGGGCCTATCAGGAGCGCCTCAAGACCCTGAACGCGGTGGATTTCGGCGACCTGCTGCTCGAGTGCCTGCGCCTGTGGCGCGAGAACCCGGACGTGCTCGAGCAGTACCAGAACCGCTTCCGCTACATGCTGGTCGACGAGTACCAGGACACGAACGTCGCCCAGTACCTGTGGCTCCGGCTGCTCGCCCAAAAGCGCAAGAACCTATGCTGCGTCGGCGACGACGACCAGTCGATCTACGGCTGGCGCGGCGCCGAGGTCGACAACATCCTCCGCTTCGAGCACGACTTCCCGGGTGCCGTGGTGATCCGCCTGGAGCGCAACTACCGCTCCACGGGCCACATCCTGCGGGCGGCGTCGGGCCTCATCGCCCGCAACGAGAGCCGGCTCGGCAAGACCCTCCGCACGGAGGACATCGCGGGCGAGCGCGTGACCGTCACGGGCGCCTGGGATTCGGAGGACGAGGCCCGCCTGATCGGCGAGGAACTCGAGGCGATGCATGCCCGCAAGGAGCCGCTCTCGGGCGTCGCCATCCTGGTGCGCATCTCGGCCCAGATGCGCGAGATCGAAGAGCGGCTCATCCAGCTCGGCGTGCCCTACCGGGTCATCGGCGGCCCGCGCTTCTATGAGAGGGCCGAGATCCGCGACGCGCTCGCGTACCTGCGTTGCGTCATGTCCCGGTCCGACGACCTCGCGTTCGAGCGCATCATCAACGTCCCGAAGCGCGGCTTGGGCGACGCCACAATCCAGGTGCTCCACGCGCACGCCAGGCGCGCCCGGGTACCGCTCATGGAGGCGGCGCGCTTCCTCGTCGACACCGACGAGCTGAAGCCGAAGCCGCGCTCGACTCTGCGCGATCTCCTGATCTCCTTCGGGCGCTGGTCGCAGCTTGCCGAGACGCAGTCCCATTCGGAGGTCGCCCAGACCGTGCTGGAGGAGTCCGGCTACACCGACATGTGGCAGAAGGAGCGGACGGCCGACGCCGCGGGCCGGCTCGACAACCTCAAGGAGCTGGTCCGGGCCATGGAGGAGTTCCCTGACCTTCAGGCCTTCCTCGAGCACATCGCCCTCGTGATGGACACCGGCGACGGCGACAGCACCGACAAGGTCACCCTCATGACGCTCCACGCCGCCAAAGGCTCGGAGTACGACACCGTCTTCCTCCCCGGCTGGGAGGAGGCCCTGTTCCCGAATCCCCGGGCGCTCGACGAGAGCGGCAAGGCGGGTCTGGAGGAGGAGCGGCGCCTCGCCCATGTGGGTCTTACCCGCGCCCGCAAGCGCGCCAAGATCTACTTCGCCTCGAACCGACGCATCCACGGGATGTGGAACTCCACCATCCCGAGCCGCTTCATCGACGAATTGCCCGAGGACAGCGTCGAGGTCATGGAGGCGCCCGCGAACTTCTCCCACGGCGGCTACGGCTCCCGTTTCGACCGCATGACGCCCTTCGGCTCGTCCTATCAGACACCAGGATGGCAGCGGGCGCAGCAGAACACGGCGAGCGGCCATGCCTTCGGGGGCAGCTTCGGCAGCGGCACGACGCGGGGATCCTCGCCCCGCCGCAGCGGCCCGATGCTGATCGAGGGAGACCTCGTGGCGAAATCCACCGGCGCGGCATCCGCCTATCAGCCCGGCGCCCGCGTGTTCCATTCGAAGTTCGGCCCCGGCGACGTGATCGCTGTCGACGGCAACAAGCTCACGGTCGAATTCGACAAGGCCGGCCGCAAGATGGTGCTGGACAGCTTCGTGGAGGGGACGGGGTAGTTGATATGATTACGCGGTCCAACATGCAACGGGGCACTGAGTGTACGTAAAACAAGATCGAGCTGTAAATCTACATCGATGAACAATGTGAAATTGAGGTTCACTCTTACCGATTTTTGTTATTTTTGACATTAATTCATCTCGGTGAAAAGTTTCACTGATTATAGATCTGGTATAGCGGCGGTCGATCCCCGATGAGCTGGGGCCTGGGTGACGGGCGGCTCAGGCCTTCATCCGCTGGGCACGGGCGGGCGTGTGGGAGCGCCTCTTGAGCCTCGTTCAGGAGCGCGGGGTGCAACTCGGGATGGTGTTCCTCGACGGTACGAGCGTGCGGGCACACCAGAAGCACGACCATAAAAATCGCGCTCTAGAGGCTGTTATGAACCTCCAAGCGGCAAAGACCTCTTGAAGTCTTGGAGCGGCCCACGCTACTGCGACTGAAAGCTTGGAAGGGATACTGCGAAGATGGGAATGGCGCCCTG
>JAESFH010000266.1_pt1 | contig 22371 bp, 18 predicted proteins | sample 9269381 | NCBI WGS metagenome assembly JAESFH01 (sample SAMN14504062, study PRJNA617094) | algae metagenome | isolation source: Aphanothece sp. CMT-3BRIN-NPC111 and co-occurring heterotrophs from well... | place: USA: Clark Mountains Wilderness, California | collected 2010-04-18
CAGGACGCTGTCGAGCAGCGCATTCTGCAGACGATCGCCGACTTCGTCCGCCGCCGTACTAGCAGCGTCGACTAGGAAGCTGACTCGTTCGGCTTCTCCAGCGAGCCGGTCGCTTCCTTCAGTTCGCCCGATCTGAGGTTCCGCACCGGCGGCAGGATGTCCTTGAACGTCGTTCCGTAAATCTCCCAGACCGTCAGGAACAATCCGCAAACGATCGGCCCGACGATGAAGCCGATCGGGCCGAACAGAAACAATCCGCCCAGTGTTCCGACCAGGATCAGCAGGTCCGGCATCTTGGCGTCCTTTCCGACGAGCGTCGGGCGCAGAATGTTGTCGACTGTGCCGACAACGGCCGCGCACCAGGCCGCCAGCAACGTCGCCGCCAGCGTCTGCCCGGTTAAGAACAAGTAGATCACGCCCGGGATCCAGATCAGCGCTGCGCCGATTCCGGGAACAATCGACAGAATGGCCATGATCGTTCCCCAGAACGCCGCACCGTCGATGCCTGCGACCCAGAAGCCGAGCCCCGCAAGCGCGCCCTGGATGATCCCGATCACGAGAGTGCCCTTGATCGTCGCGCGCGTGACTGAGGTCAGACGCTCCAGCACCCGGGCTTCGTCTTCGGAATCCAACGGCGTGTAGTAGAAAATCTTCTCGAGGATCCTGCGGCCGTCCCGCAGGAAAAAGAACATCGCGTAGATCATCACGAAGAGATCGAGCAGGAACGCCGCGGTCCCCGCAGTCATCCGTGACGCACCGGTGACGAGGAAACCACCCGCCGATTGCGCCGCAGTTGCGACGCGTCCCATGATTTCCTCCTCGCTCGGCACGTAATTCGCCAGCGCGGGGAAGCGCAGCACGAGCCAGTCGTGCACGTTGAACGAGCTTCCGGCGCCGAAATGCTGCTGCACCCACGGGATCGCGTGCTCGCTGACGTTGACCGCCTGCTTCACCACGATCCCCACAAACGCGCTGATCGGCCCCGCGACGAGGAGGAACAGAAGCAACAGCGTCAGCGCGGCAGCGAGCGACGAACGGCCGCGGACAATCCGCCGCATCCAGCGATAAAGCGGACGCGCCAGACCGGCGAGCATCGCGCCGAGCAGCAACGGCTTCAGGAATGGCCACGCGACCGCGAGAAACAGGATCGTCACGCCGACGACGAGGAGAAGAACGAACGCCGTGCGAAGTGTTCTGCCGCTGATGTTCGCCCGTTCCATCAACAGCTACTACGCCGTAGACGCGCGGCGTGCATGCGCGATTTGCGCGGCCACATTTCGAACGCCCGTGTGCCGGTGATCGTCGAGGGATGGAAGATGCCGCTGTTTGACAGCGCAGCCGATGAAATCTGTCGCCCGCCACCCGACCGCGGAATAGCATCCGCCGCACATGCAAGGCGCGCAGACTAGCGAAACGACCGTGCCCAGGCCGCGCGCCCGCCTGCCGCTCTATGTGCGCGTGCTGATCGGCGTCGCGGCGGGCATCGTTCTCGGCGTCATCTTCAAGACCGGCCCAATCGTCGGCGGCTTGCGCAATGAAGATCTCGGCCAGCTCGGAATGCTCGTGATTCGCTTGCTAAAGGCGCTCGCTGTGCCGCTGATTCTTTTCGCGATTCTCGATGCATTCCTGCGCGTCAACATCTCCGCGCGACGCGGCGGCTGGCTAATCGTCATCTGCCTTTGTAACGTCACGGTAGCGTTCGCAATTGGGTTGACGCTGCTGAATACGCTCCGGCCTGGAGAACAATGGCGCGGCCGCTTGAATGAGATTGCAGGCGTGGTCGAACAGGAGACCGCATCGTTCTCGGCCGCGCGACCGGAGCCGCCCAAAGCGACCCTCGATCCGCTGAAGAACATTGCTGGTTACGTGCCGGAAAGCCTGGTCGATCCGTTTACGAAGAACAACGTCATCACCGTCGTGCTGCTCGGCCTCCTTGCCGGCGCCGCGCTGCGGCACGTGAAACGTCAACAGCAGGCGGAAGGCGGGACGAGCTTTCAGGTCGTCGAACGGTTCGTCGAGGCCGTCTACCACACGCTGATCCAGATGCTGCATTGGGTGGTGCAGGCGGTGCCGTTCGCCGTCTTCGGCGTCGTCGCGCAAGTCGTCGGGCGTTCCGGCGTCACAGTCTTTCACGCGCTCGGCGGCTTTCTCGGGATCACGCTGCTCGGACTCGCGATCCACAGCTTGATCTACTATCCGCTGGTCGCTTGGCTGGTCGGCCGCAAACCGCCCCGCGTCTATCTCGGCCGCGGCGCCGATGCGATTTTCACCGGGCTTTCATGCAACAGCAGCCTCGCGACGGTGCCGGTGACGCTGCGTTGCCTGACGGAGAAGATGGGCGTCTCGGACGAATCGGCGCGACTCGCCGCCTGCGTCGGCACAAACCTGAACAACGACGGCATCACGCTCTATGAAGCAATGGCCGCGCTGTTTCTCGCGCAGGCCTATGGGTTCGACCTCTCGTTAGGCCAGCAAGCGGTGGTCGTGCTCGCGTCTTTAATGGCAGGCATCGGGGTGGCCGGCATTCCTGAAGCCGGATTAATCGTGCTCCCGCTCGTGCTTTCCGCCGCCGGATTGCCGGACGCGTTGATCGTGGTCGCGATTCCGCTGATCCTGCCGGTCGACTGGATCATCGCGCGCGCCCGCTCCGGAGTGAACGTCATGAGCGACATGCTGGTTGCGATTCTACTCGACCGGCGCCGGTCCGGGGTTAATGCGGACGGTTGAAAAATATCTCTGCCGTGCGGCACGCTTAGGCATAAGTTAGACCAGTCGATCCTGGGTTATGACATTCCCCCGCTCTCTTTGCCTGGCGACGGTGCTGCTGGCGCTCGCTCTTCCTGCCATCTCCTCGCATGCGCAAGACGACACGCGATCGGTGCAGGAGGAGCTCCGCCGCCGCAGCCTTTATTTCGGCAACATCGATGGGCGTGACTCGCCGGAGCTTCAGGAAGCGATGAAGCGTTACCAGAGCCGCAAAGGCTTTCCGGCGACCGGTAAGCCGGATCGCGAAACGTTGCGCTCACTCGGCCTCGTGCCCCGTTCGCCTGACGAGCCACCGCCACCCGAGCTGAACTGGCCCGCCGAGCCGGTGCTGCCGAGCGACGAACGCATCGACAGCGTGGAGATCGCCGAGTCTCTCAGCGCCGAGACTGGTATCGCCCCGGCGAGCGTCGTGACGAAAAAGGAAGCGCAACGTCGTGGTCTTTCCACGAAGCGTCCCGCGCCTGCGGGAACGGCAGCCGCGCCCGTCGTCGACGCTTCGCAGAAGCCGAAGGACAGCCCCCTCATCACGCCACAGGACGTGCTTCGGTTTGCGAGCGATTACTTCAAGGCGATGGGGTCTAACGACATCAAGCGGCAGCTTCGGTTCTACGCGGATAAGGTCGATTACTACCAGAACGGCCAGATCGATCGCCGCATCGTCGAGCAAACGCTCCGCCGCTATCACACGCGCTGGCCGACACGCCGTTATCGACTCGGTGATCTTGTCCGCTACACCCGAATCAACCGGCGGGGCGAGATCATCGTGACCTTTCCGGTCGAGTTTACCTTGCGCGACGGCACTCGCAGCGTGAAAGGCGCAACCGCGAATCAACTGACAATTAGCGCGGCAACAACCGATCCACGCATCACCGCGATCTCGGAGCAACGAATCCGTCGTTAGGAACACTGCGGCCGCTCGCCGTTAAGCGGACGCTACGCATATGAAGGTCCAGACCAAGATCCTCCTGCTGCTGCTTTTGGTCGTTCTGACTTTCGTCACTGGCCTGACGCTCGTCCGTTTGAGTGCGGAGCGGCGGTTCAAATCGATCGCCGATGCGCGCGCCGCGGAACGGAACAGGATCTTCGACGAGTTCCTTAAAGAACGCGGCGACCAGCTGGCGGCAATCGTCGATGACTCGACGAATTGGGACGATCTCGTCCGTGCGATCAGGACGAGCGACGGCGGCTGGATGGAGGCCAACATTCCGCTCGAGACGCTGGCGGAAAAAGATTTCAACGCGGTCTGGATCTACAAGCCCGACCTGTCGCTCTTTCACTCGAAGAACAATCGCTACGCCGAGAGCCTGCACGAAGCGCCCTTGCCACGGGAGGCCCTGGAGCGGCTCTTTGCCGCGCGTGATGTGGCTCATTTCTTCGTCAACACGCCCGAAGGTTGGATGGAGCTGCGCGGCGCGACGATTCATCCATCGCGCGATCGCTTCCGCGAGACGCCGCCGCAAGGCTACTTCCTCGCGGGTCGTTTTTGGATCGATGAGAACATCCGCCGCATGTCGGCTTTCACCGACTACACGATTCGCATTGTGCCGGCGGAACAGGCGAAGCCCGCCCAAACGAGCGCGGAGGAGCACGGGCTGATCACGTTCGCGCGCAACCTGCCAGGCTGGGACAACCAGCCGGTGGCGCAAATCCAGGTGGAGCACGATTCGCCGCTGATCCGGGAATTCAATCGCGCGGAACGGAATCTGTTCATCGGGTTGATCATTTTCGCGATCGGGCTGTTCCTTGTCCTGGCGATTTCGTTGCTGCGCTGGGTCCGCCGACCGCTGAACCTGATCTCACAGAACCTCGAGCGAGAGAATCCGGAGGCGCTCGCGACGCTGGCGGCAAAGCCGCACGAGTTCGGACGGCTGGCGCAGTTGATCCTGAAATTTCGCGAAACCGAGCGCACGCTTCATCACGCCGAAGAACAGCTCCGGCACTCGCAGAAACTCGAGGCCGTCGGTCGCCTCGCCGGCGGCGTGGCGCATGATTTCAACAACCTCCTGACGGCGATCATTGGCTACTCGGAGTTGATCGAAACGCGGCACAATGGCCAGACGAAGGAGCACGCGCAGTTGATCCGGAAAGCCGGCGAACAGGCGGCCGCCCTGACGCGCCAACTGCTCGCTTTCAGCCGCAAGCAACTGCTCGAACCGCGCGTGTTCGAATTGAACACCCTCGTCACCGACATGGAGAAGCTGCTCCAGCGCGTCATCGGCGAAAGCATTCAGATCGAGATCGACCGGGCGGCGCAGGGTGCGCGCGTCCGCGCCGACCCGAGCCAGCTCGAGCAGGTGCTGCTGAACCTCGGCGTCAACGCGCGTGATGCGATGCCCGGCGGTGGAACCTTGCGCATCGCGACCAGGGAAGTCGTGCTGACGGAGGAGGAAATCGCCGCGCGTTCGATGGAGGTGACGCCGGGACGTTACGTCAGCCTCGTCGTGTCTGATACCGGGTCGGGCATGGATGAGGAAACGCGCTCGCGCATCTTCGAGCCGTTCTTCACGACGAAAGGGCCGGGAAAAGGAACTGGCCTCGGCCTCGCCACCGTTTACGGAATTGTGAAGCAGAGCGACGGCTGCATTACCGTTGATTCGACGCCCCGTGAAGGTTGTACGTTCTCGATCTATCTGCCGATCACCTCGGACGAAATCGATGCCGCCGAGCTGCCGCAGATCGGCAGCGATACGCGCGGCTCGGAAACTGTGCTCGTCGTCGAAGACGAAGAAGTCGTGCGCGATCTGATCTGCGCCGTGTTGAGCGAGTCGGGTTACGACGTTCTCTGCGCGGCGTCTGCCGAGGAAGCGATCCAGATGACGCGCGAACATCCCGACGCCATCGAGCTGCTCGTCACCGATGTCGTCATGCCCGACATTCACGGCCCGGAGTTGGCGCGCACGCTGTGCGCGATCAAACCCGACATGAAGATTCTCTACGTGTCCGGTTACTCGGAGAACGACATCAGCGACCAGGGCGTGCTCGAGCCCGGTCTGCTCGTGCTACAAAAGCCGTTCACGCAGCAAAGCCTCAGCCGGAAAGTGCGCGAGATCCTCGACGCCGAACGGCAGCCGCAGCACGCTCATTAGCCCTCACCTCAATCCCTCTCCGTCGGCGAAGGACGCCCGAACGGCGCCTGTCTCGGCACACGCCGCTTGTCGCGATCGCGTTGCGCCGCTACGCGCCCGGTTGCCAGCCGTGCCTCCGCCAAAACGCCTGCGCTCCCGCGGCGCTCCCGCGGAAAATATTTCGTTCGGCGTTCCTGATGTTGGCGATGCTTTTCGGATGCGTCGCGCGCGGCAGATCGCACACGCCGTCGCCCGTGTATTGCCAAAGATCCCAGTGACTCCACGGCGCCACTTTTCGCGGCTCGTAGTGATAATTCGCCACCCACAGCCAGCAGTTCCGCAGCACCTCGCCTTGTGCGGGCGTGACCTTCGGGCTGTTTAGGACATCGCTGATCCGGTATTCGTTAGAATAGAGCCCCGGATATTTCCCGGTCCGCTGCCGGATGCGCTCGATGAACTGCACCGCCTGGTCGACGCGCATCGTTCCGCCGGGATAATGGCCGTTCTTCTCAAAATCCAGCACCAGCAACACCTCGTTAGGCCGGCCGCTCGGATCGGAGTGCCGCCACGATGTTGCGACGACGTTCAGAAAATGATCGGCCTGTGCGATCGGGTTCGAGGCGTTCGCGAAATGATAGGCGCCCCAGAGCAAACCAGCACGCGTGGCGGCTTGTTGCCGTCCCGCGTACTTCGCGTCCCGGACGAACGGCGGATAGCTCGCTTCGTGAATGACGCCGACGATCCCCTGCCGCCGCATCAGGTCGAAATCGACGCGCATCAGATCGTAATGCGACAAATTGACGACGCTGTTGCTGGCGGCAAAAGCGCCCGCGGGCCAAGCCAGCACCAGGAGCATCGAAAGACGAACGACGAAGCCTCTCATTTCGCGCCGACGATACTGTCGCCGCCCGCGCGCGACAAGCGACCCGCCGACCGGCCGATTTCTCAACAGCCGCGTCGCCGCTCGGGTAGTTCCGCGACGCTGCAGCGCTAGCTGAAATTCCCCGTCGTCTACGCCGACGGAGGTGCGCAGAATCCAACAGGTCGGCGCGTCAGAAGTGCTGTCGGCACAACCGCGGCAGCGACAGATGCTGACTGCACCCGGCGATGGCGACGTCCGCCAGAAGAGACATCCGCCCTTAGTCGATCTTGTTCTCGTTAGGTGTTCCCTGGTCTGCGAGTGTGGAAGCAGCCGCTGTGAAGCGTGGACTGCGTTAGCGCCATCACCTCGTTAAGCCAAGCTCTTAAAGACCAAAGCTTGTCCAGTCGGAAGACAAAGAGGAACGCATCTTTCTGAGCGGAAGAATTCATCAACTGCTGCTCTAGCCCCGGGGCAGCTCGGAAATCCATAGTCATCAAAGACGATAAATCCACCGAGCGAGAGTCTCGGCCAGATGAAATCCAAGCAATCCAGAATCGACTTGTAGATGTCCACGTCAACGTGGGCAAAAGCAATCGCCGCTGATTCGAGCCCAGCAAATGTCTCTGGAATCAAACCTTTACGTATGACGCACAGATCCTCGTGTCCGACATACCGTGCCACCGCCTCCGCACTCGTATCGGCAAAATCACCCTTCTTATGCCAGTCTTTCTCGGCGTGGGTCTCGGGCATTCCCTCGAACGTATCGAACAAATACAACCGCTTCGAGCGATCGCTGTCGTTGAGCATAGCGGCCATCATCGCGGCCGTGCCGCCTTTATACACGCCGCACTCCCAGATATCGCCACTGAGGTTAGTAGCTTGGCGAAGCAGTGTATAGAGGACGTAACAACGATCTGGTGAAACTAGAGTGTTCGAGGCTGCTAGGTCATAGTAACGCCGAAACTCTCCTTTCCCAAGCCACGGAGAAAAAAACGGACGGTAAAGATCACCATCAGGAATCGCTGCGAGATCAGGTGCAGGCGATGGCGGCACGCGCCGGACCTCGAAACCGAGTCTGGCGAGAAGAGATATAATTGTCTGCTTTAGCATAGCGATGTGTCAGAGGCGCGTTCGAAGGTTGCAAAACAATTGTCAGCTTCGCGTGTGCTCGAGCGCCTCCGCCGATTGGTTGATCATCTTGTGAAACGCCTCGGTGGCCGCCTTCACGATAGCGGTGGGGCCGGTCATCTTGACATAAACGTCGCCTTCGGCGTGCTCGAGGATCGCACCGCAGAGCGCGTGATCGGCGAGAGGCGTCGTCGGTCCGCCCGGCATGCCGCTGCTGAATGTGCCTTCGGTCGTGGCGAAGGTGATCCGCACGCCGTTGGTCTCGCTTCTTTTCGTCGCGCGCTTCTCGTCGCTGCCGGGAAACTGCGAGAACCAACGCGCGACATTATCAGCGGGCGTGCCGCTCGCGCTCGGCCCGAAATGGAAGAACGTCACCTCCGCTTTCGCCGGGCCTTGCGCGATTTCGAGCTGCGCGTTCCGCATCGGCGATGAGGGCTGCACCTTGGTCCAGCCTTCGGGAACGGTGAATGTGAACGCGCCGACTTTGAAGGACTCGGCCGCTGGTGCGGTGGCGACGAGAAGCAGGAGCAACGGGACCGAAAGTAGTTTGTTCATCGTGGGCACACTCGAACGGCGGACGGCCTGCGTCCACCTTCGACAGCAGCCGCAGATTAGCCTAGGAAGTGTTTGATGAGGCGCACCGCGAAATGGAGCATCGCTCTCGGCGTTGCCGTGACCGGGTGCCTCGTCGTCGCCGCGTCGATCGGATGGTCGATTCACCTGTTTCGCCAGCACGAGCAGCAGCGATCGGCGCTCATTGAAGGTTATCAGGCGGTCCGGAATAACGACTGCGAGACTGCGATCGCGAAGTTCACCGAGGCGCTGACACGCCGGCTGGCGAAACCCGCCGCAAGCGAAGCGTACGCGAACCGCGCCTACTGCCATGCCGAACGGGGCGAGCGCGAGCAGGCGTTGCGCGACTACGATGAATCGATCCGCCTGTACCCGAAGCTGGCGTGGGTCTTTGCTGCCCGCGGGGTCCTCCACCTCACCAAGGGCGACGCAGAAGCGGCATTCGACGACTTGTCCACGGCGATCCGCCTAGACCCGAACGAGGTCGACGCGCTGCAGTGGCGCGCGCGAATCCATGTTTCTCGGCGGGACTTTGCCAGTGCGATCGAAGACTTGAAGGAAGCCGCGAGGGTCCGACCGAAAAATGCAGATATCTATGCTGACCTCGGTGAGGCGCAGTTCGCGGCGAACGATCTCCTGCGCGCGCGCGCGAGCCTGGACACGGCGATCGCGCTCGATGCCGGCCATGCTCGTGCGTACGGAAAACGCGCCCAGATTCACCACCTCGAAGGCCGACGTGAGGCGGCAGTGGGTGATTCGATTCGCGCCGGGCTCGCGCCGGAGGCGATCGCAATGAATGGATCGCCGCAAGCCAATGGCGAGCCGCGAACCGCCCTCGGCCTGCTCCACCAGGGGATTCTGGCATTACAGAGCGCGCAGCATGACCACGCGATCCGGTACTTCGACAAGGCACTCGCGATGCAACTCGACCCGCGCACAGCCTCTCAGGCGCACATGAATCGCGGCAACGCTTACCTGGCCAAAGGCGACGTCCAACGAGCGCGATCAGACTACGAGAAGGCGATCAGTGAAGATCCACGGAACGCGGGAGCGCACGTGAACCGCGCCTCTGTGTCCATTAATGAAGACCCGGATCTCGCGATCGAGGAATGCACGAAGGCGATCGCGATCGATCCGAACCTCGGTGAGGCATACATCAACCGTGGTTTGGCGCGCGACAAGAAGAGGCAACCGTCGGAAGCGCTCGTGGATTTCAAAAAAGCGGTGGAGTTTAATCCAGCTCGCATCGACGTCGCGTTGAACTTCATCGCTTGGACGCGCGCGACGAACCCCGACGCGAGCCTGAGGAATGCGGACGAGGCGATCGCCGCTGCCACCCGGCTCTGTGAACTGACGCGGTGGCAAGAAGCCGCCTATGTCGACACGCTCGCGGCGGCGTATGCTGAGAAAGGTGACTTCGAGAGAGCGGTGGAATTACAGATGAAGGCGGCCGGATTGGTCCCGATGACCGCTGAGTCGCTACGCAAGGAACTGGACTCGCGCATCGACCTCTACCGACGGCGGCAGCCGTATCGCGAAGAGTGAGAGCGAGTCAGCGAACGTAGCTGGCGCCGTTAATATCGATGACGGCGCCGGTCATCGAAGCGGGCGCATGGAGCGCGAGATAGACGACCGCGTTGGCGACTTCGTCCGGCTGCGCGACTCGGCGGAGCGGAATGTCGGCGAGCAGCTTCTCTCCACCTCGGCTCTCGAGATAATCGTCTGCCATGCCGGTCATCGTGAAACCGGGCGCGACCACATACGCGAGAATGCCTTCTGCCGCGAAACCGCGCGCGATTGATTTCGTCATGCCGACCATGCCGGCTTTCGACGCGGCGTAATGCCAATGCTCAGGTGAATCGCCGCGATACGCGGCGCGACTGGCGACGTTCACGATGCGGCCGCCGCCTCCGTGCTCACGGAAATGCAGCACCGCGAGGCGGCACAGATCTGCTGCGGACTGAAGATTGATCTGCATCGTACGGCTCCATGCGGCTAACCATTCGTTAGGCAAGGCGTTGACGGAGATGTTCTCGAAAACCCCTGCGTTGTTGATCAATACATCGATGCGGCCATCGAGCCGCTCGATCGCCTGCCGCCAAAGTTCGTCGGCCGCGCCGGGCTGCGAAAGGTCGGCGCCGAGCTGATCGCCACCGTCGCCGCGGCTGCCGTGGCCGATCACGCGCGCGCCGGCTTCGCGGAGCTGCGACAGAATTGCGGCGCCGATGCCGCGCGTCGTGCCGGTGACTAGAATGTGGCGCGCGCTCGATTCCATGCGGATCAATGGTCCGAAAGCACGCCGCTGTCGAGTTCGCTCGGGGCGTGGCCTCAGGTTTGACTCCCAAGTCTTTGAACGCTTCGTCGGTTCTGCCGGTCTATTGGCAGTCGCTCATGAAATTTCGTTACCTCATCTGCTTTGCACTTGTCGCTGCGTCTGCGCAGCGCGCTTCTCCCACACCTGCACCCACTGCGCCGGTGAAGGTTGCGGGATTCACTTTCGTGAAAACAGTCGGCGATATCTCTGAGTACCGGCTCGACAGCAACGGCCTGCAGGTGCTCGTGAAACCGGATCACTCGAGCCCGACCCTCACCTTCATGGTGACGTATCGCGTCGGATCTCGGAATGAAGTCACGGGAACCACGGGCGCGACGCACCTGCTCGAGCATTTGATGTTCAAGGGGACGCCGAAGTTTAATCGCGAGAAGGGCACGAGCGTGGATCAGCTGCTCGAGAAGATCGGCGGCATCTACAACGCGACGACATGGCTCGATCGCACGAACTATTACGCGAACATCGCCAGCGAGAATCTTGATCGCTACATGGAAATCGAGGCCGATCGGATGCGGAATCTGTGGCTGCGGGACGCGGATCGGAAGCCGGAGATGACGGTCGTGCGGAACGAGTTTGAAATCGGCGAGAACGATCCGGGGCAGGCGCTCGAGAAGGAGATCTTCGCGACGGCGTATCTCGCGCATCCTTATCATCACTCGACGATCGGGTGGCGCAGCGACATCGAGAATGTACCGATCGAAAAGCTGAAGGAGTTTTACGACACGTTTTACTGGCCGGATAACGCGACCGCGTCGATCATCGGCGACTTCGATACCCCGAAGGCGCTCGAGCTGGTGAAGAAGCACTACGGTAGCATTCCGAAAGCGCCGAAGCCGATCCCGGCGATGTACACGGTCGAGCCGGAGCAAACCGGTGAGCGGCGCGTGATCGTGAAACGTGCGGGGGAGCTCGGCGTGGTTGGCATTGCGCATAAAATTCCGGCGGCATTACATGCCGACCAACCCGCGCTCAAGGTGCTGAACGTCATCCTCACGACGGGCAAGAACAGCCGCTTCTATCGGACGCTCACGGACAAAAACCTCACGACGAGCGTGCGCGGCGACGTGGGATTTTTTCACGATCCCTCGTTGCATTTCCTGTATGCGAGTTTAGCGCCGGGCAGCACGCACGAGCAGGTCGAGAAGATCGCGCTCGAGGATCTGGAACGTGTGAAAAACGAAGGCGTCACCGAAGGCGAAGTAGCGGCTGCAATTGCGCAGATCCTCGCGGCCGCGTCGTATGCGCGGGACGGTTCGTTCGCGATCGCGAGCACGTTGAACGAGTACATCGCGGCGGGCGACTGGACGCTTTACGTCACCGAAGATGACGCGCTCAAGAAGGTGACGCCGGCCGATGTGAAGCGGGTCGCGAACACCTACTTCCTGCAGGATAAACGAACGACCGGCTGGTTCATTCCGAACGTGCCGAACTCTGCACCGGCAGCTGCACCGGGCGCGCCATAATCCACATCGCGAATCAATCTTTCCATCACATGAGACGCTTTTCGTTTTTTCTTCCGATTGTCGCGCTGTTGTTGACGACGCCAGTGCGCGCGCAGATCGCGAGCAAAGTCGTCCGCGAGAAGATCGCCGGCATCGACGTGATCGCATACCCGACCGAAGTCGAGAACGTGGTGACGTTCCGCGGTTCGCTGCCGGCGGGCGACGCGTTTGCGCCGAAGGAGAACGTCGCGATTCCGACGCTCGTCGGCGAGATGCTCGATAAGGGAACGACGAAGCAGGACAAATTCGCGATCGCGCAAAAACTCGACGACATCGGCGCGAAGATCGATTTCTCAGTCGGCGGTGTCATGACGGAATTCAGCGGCAAGTGTCTTCGCAAAGACCTGCCGGTTGTGGTTTCGCTGCTGGCTGAGCAATTGCGGATGCCGGCGTTCTCGCCGGAGGAATTTGCGAAGCTGAAGAAGCAGATCGCGGGGGACCTGCAGCGGGCGATGGAAAGCACCGATTTTCGCGCGAGCCAGGCGTTTGCCGAGACGGTGTTCCCTGTCGGTCACCCGAATCACACGCCGCCGACGAAGGAATTCATCGCGGCGGTTGAGGCGGCGAAAATCGAAGACGTGAAGGCGTTTCACGCGGCGTTCTACGGTCCGGCGCAGGCAACGCTGGTGACGGTCGGCGATATCGATATCGAAGCGCTGAAGGCGAATGTGGCGAAGGCGTTCGAAGGCTGGAGCGGCGGCAAACCGCGACCAGATTTTCCGGATGTTTCGCCGGCGGGCGAGCGACGCGAGCAGACGATCGCGATGGCTGATAAGCCGAACGTGACGGTGGTGATGGGCCAGACGAGCGGCATGAAATATTCCGAGCCTGACGCGTTGGCGTTGCGCGTGGGAACGGCGGCGCTCGGTTCGGGTTTTACCGGGCGTTTGATGGCGAACGTGCGAGACAAGGAAGGACTGACGTACGGGATCGGAGCCGGGCTCGTGGATGACGCGTTCGCTGATGGCGCGTGGCGGATCACCGCGAACTTCGCGCCTGACTTGCTCGAGAAAGGACTCGCTTCCACAAAACGCGAGCTCGACGGGTGGTACTCCGCAGGAGTCACAGCAGCAGAGTTGGAGCGGGTGAAGAGCAACTTGATCGGCACGTTCAAGGTTGGTCTCGCCACGACGGACGGTCTCTCAAACGCGTTGCTCAACGCCATTCACCGCGGGTACGACGTGACATGGCTCGATGAATATCCGAAGCGGATCGCCGCGTTGTCGCTGCAGGAGGTGAACGGCGCCATCAAGAAGCACCTGCATCCTGACAAGATGACGCTGATCAAGGCGGGTGATGTGCCGCCGCCGGTGAGCCGCAACTAACTCGCGAGCCGTCCCGCGGTTCCGCTTCTACTGCCGTCGGTACGGCGGCGCAACGCGGCGATCAGCATTACGCCCGCGCCCGATAGCAGCGTCGCCCACGTGGATGGCTCCGGGACCGGCAGAAGCACCCCGCTGAGCGCCGCTTCACTGGCAGCCGCGTTCGTGTTGACGAACGACCCCATCGTGTGAGCGAGATCGGTCGCGTTCGTTGCGGCAAACGACGCAGCAGACGAAGTGTCGACGTTGCTCAAGCCGTTTGCGCTGCCCACGACGAATGTTTCTGCAGCGACCAGATCATCTGCTGTTTCGAAGGCTTTGAGGGTGTCGAACGAAACTGACGCGAGGCCGGTCGCGGAAGGCGGAACGCCGGTCGCATCAGCCAGCGGCGTAGCAGAATCACCGACGAGCGACGATGGGCCTGGCGGCGGCACGTAGATGATCTCGCGCGGGACGCCGGCGATCCGCGGGGCGGCTTCACTGCTGTTGAAACTGAAAAAGGCCATCGCCAGCCCGCCGCCGAGCCCGAGGACGGCGAGGAAGACGCACGCCCACGCCGACGATGTCCCGCGGAGTGCTGCGGACTTCGGGCGGCCGGGCGCTGCCGGTTCTGTATTTTTCACAAAAACCATGTGCAACGACTGTAAAAAGCAGAAACCGTTCCCACGTGTTGCGTAGGCGCCGAGCGACCGCGGCCGCACTAGCGCAGCCGACATGCCCGGGTGGTATCGCCCTTCACATGCGCTACGTTCACCGCGTGGCCGAAGCTGCTAAGATCGCCGTCGCGAGCGCAAACAATCTCGTCGTTCGCCACGGCACCCAGACGGTGCTCGACGGTGCGACGTTGACCATTCTCGAAGGCGAGCGCGTGGGCCTCGTCGGCCGCAATGGCTCGGGCAAGTCGACATTCCTCCAGATCGCCGCCGGCGCGATGACGCCTGACTCCGGCGAGATCAATCTGCGGCGCGATCTGGTGACCGGCTACATGCCGCAGGTGTTCGATCTCGATGACGCGGGGAGCGTCCGCGCGAACATCATGAGCGGCGCGCAACGCGTGCTCGATCTGGTCGCGCAATATGAAGCGGCGCCCGCCGATAGTGCACTGAGCGGCTTGTTGCTTGAGCAGATCCAGCATGCCGATGGATGGAACCTCGAGCACCGCATCAAATCGCTCATCACGAACCTGCATGCGCCGGATGAAGATCGGATCGTAGGCACATTATCCGGCGGCGAGAAGCGGCGAGTCGCGCTTTGTCGCGCGCTGCTCCCGCGGCCGGATTTTCTCCTGCTCGACGAGCCGACGAACCATCTCGACACCGGCTCTATCGAATGGCTGGAGGATTTTCTGTCCCGTTACTCGGGCACGTGTTTGTTCGTGACGCACGATCGTTATTTTCTGGATCGCGTGGCGACGCGGATCGTGGAGCTGTCGCGCGGTCAGTTCGAAGGTTACGAAGGCACCTATACCGATTATCTGCTTGCGCGCGCACAACGTCAGTCGGTCGAGGAGATGCAGGAGCGGAAGCGGCAGAAGTTCCTGAAGCGCGAGCTGGAGTGGGTGCGGCGGGGGCCGAAGGCGCGGCGCACGAAATCAGTCGACCGGATCGAACGCTATTTCGAAATGGCGGCGCAGGAAGCTCCGGAACCGGAGCTGGAGGTGGATCTCATCATTCCGCCTGCGCCGAAGCTGGCGAATCGCGTCATCGAACTGCGCGATGTCGGCTTCGAGATCGGCGGGCGCACCTTGTTCGATCACCTGACGTTGAAGATCGAGCAGGGCGAGCGGCTAGGGATTGTCGGGCGCAATGGACTCGGGAAGTCGTCAATGTTGAAGCTGATGCTGGGCCAGGTCGAGCCGACGCGCGGCGAGGTGGAAATCGGCGCGCGGACGGAGATCAACTACGTCGACCAAAACCGCATGCTTCTGGATGAAGAGAAGACGGTGTGGGAGGAGGTGAGCGACGGCAGCGAAGCGGTGAAACTCGGCGACGAAAGCATCACGCTACGCGGTTATCTGCGGCGATTCTTGTTCAGCGAGGATCGAATTAATTCGCGCATCTCGCAGTTGAGTGGTGGCGAACGTAGCCGTGTATTGCTGGCGAAAATCTTGAAGCGCGGCGGCAACGTGCTGATGCTCGACGAGCCGACGAATGATCTCGATCTCGGCACGTTACGCTTGCTCGAAGAGGCGCTGGTGGCGTTCGGCGGGTGCGTCGTCGTTGTAAGCCACGATCGATATTTTCTGAACCGCGTTTGCACATCGATCCTCGCGTTCGAAGACGCGGGCGTCGTGCGGTATCACGTCGGGAATTATGACCGCTACCTCGAAAAACGCGGGCAATCGCAACCGGCGGCCGCCGCCGTCAGCGCCCCGAGCTGGAACAATGGGGACGCAGGTCGAGCGACGAAGCCACGCAAGCTGAAGTGGAAGGAAGCGCGCGAGCTGGAGACGATCGAGGCGACGATCGCCGCGGCGGAAGCGGAGGTCGCTCGACTCGAGGGCGTATTTGCGTCGCCAGATTTTTACCTCAAGCCGAAAGCTGAGATGACCGCGCTTCAGGACTCGTTAGGCCGGGCGCGTGCGCGTGTGACGGAACTCTACGCGCGGTGGGAGGAACTCGCGGCGCTCGAGGCGCTGGCGCAATCGGCCTGAACCTGCCGAGTCGTTAGCGTTGGAGGGCGACGTGCCCCGCAGGTGCGGCGAACATTTGCTCGAGATCGGCAAGGACTTTCGATGGGCCACGATACTTTCCGTCGACGTAGCTGTCGGAGACGACACGCCCCTCGGCATCGACGACGACAAGGCACGGAATGCCTGCGCCGGCGTATTTTCGCAGCGCTTCCTTTTCGGCGAGCTTCTCGAACTTCACCGCCGGCCACGGCATCTGCATTTCGCGCATGTATTTCTCCATCGCAGCCGCTGATTTGTCGCTGCTCATGAAGACGATGTCGAACTCCGGATGCGCCGCGGCGACGCGATTGTAGAACCGGACGAGCTCGGGTGTGAACTCGCGGCAATAGGAACACCACTGCGCGGAGAAGAAGAGGCCGATCAGCTTCTTTTTTTCGAGCGGCTGGTCGTTGAACGGCGTGAGCCCGCCGTTCTGCGAAACGACCAGATCGCCTTTCAGTTGGCCCGTGATCGCATTGCCTCCCGGACCTGCTGTGCCCTTCGCCGGCGCCATGCGCTCAGCGGCGATCCGGCTCTGGTACAGCGTGTTCAGCCTTGTCGATTCCTCATCCTGGAGTGCCTTGCGGCGGGCTTGCTCCGCGAGCAGTTGCTTCGCCGCCGCGAGCTCCGCTTCGGGTACGGCGAACGCACCGCTCCGCAGCATTTGAACGAACGGAGCCGGCGCACCAGCTTTCAGCAGCGACGCCTCAGCTGCTGCGTCGACCGGTTCAAGCAGATGCCGCGTCGCGAGTTCCTGCTGAACCGCCGCGACGGAGTAACCGCTGCGCAGCATCAGGCTGACCTCTTTCACGGTCAGCGGGGGGAGCTTGGCTAGCCCGACGGCGGTGACGCTTTGCAGGAGAACTAGGACGAGAATCAGACGACGCACTCCTGTTTAGAAGCAGGAGATGCGCCAGCGTTCCCTACGCGCAAGACGTGCGATCAACCGGGCTCGCCCGATTCCACGAAGTACAGCATCCGCCAGATCCGATCAATCTGACCGCGTTCGATGACTTGCACCGGAGTGGAGCCATCAAATGCGGAGTTCGGCTCCTTTAGCCACTTTCCCACTTGTTTCGGTTCCATGAGGCGCGAGAGGTGATCGAGAAGACGATCCATTTCGGTGAGAGCACGCTGCACTGGGGCAGACGGTTTCTTACCGCTGGCCCAGCCGGCGACCGCGCGAAGTGAAAAGCCAGTGAGTCTGCTCAGCGTCTCGTGCCGCAGCCCGAATTTCTCTGCGAGTTCTTGTAACGCCGGTGGCGCAACGGAGGGCAATGCATTGCCGTAAACGGCCGCCGGTTCTTTGACCGTGCTGGCTTTTGCGTTCGGCCGCCGCGTGGCTGGTCTTCTGGTTTTCATCCTTCTTGACGATGTATCAATCGCCCGCGGTGAGCAAGCACTTTTTCATGCATATTTGCATGTCAATCAGTCAGCTCCGCGAATCCGATCAAGCTGTTCCCACTCGCAAACACCGGCCTCATTAGGATCCGCTCGATTCTCTGGCAGGTAAACAACCGTCACGCCATCCGAGACGCGTGCAGAGGGAACCAGCAGACCATTCGCGCGGCTCTCAAACACAGCGCGGCCGAGCGATTGCGTGAAGCTCTCGAATCCGTCCGCCTGCACTTTGCGCCAATCTTCCGCCCGCAATTCGTCTGCTGTCACGCTCATCGCTCGGAGCGCTTCAGGACTCGTGAGATCAAGGACCCTCCCCAACGCGAGTTCCACCACGACCAGCAACCGTGGTCTCTTGAACGGCAACGGAATCCCGGCATACTCTGCATTCGCGCGCGATTCCTGCACCGCAACCACATCAGTCGTGCTGCCATAGACCGCTCGAAACGATCCCGGCGCGTTCCAGCGGCCTCCGTGCAGGAAGCTCCCCTGCCCCATCAGAATGTCCCGCGGGCGCGGATAATCCAGAGTCGTCACGCGATAAGCAAAGCCGCGCCACGGACGCAGAAGCTCACGGTGTTCGGCAATGCGCCGGCGAAAGTGCCCGAATGCGCGATTCGCCCTAACCTTCATTTATCAATCGCAATGCCATTCCCGAAAAGCGAGGCGGAGACGGCAAGCGAATCCGCAAGTAGATACACGCCCGTTAGTCCGAGAATCGGCTCCGCTGGGTCGTTGGCGTGGTTGATGCTCAGTTTCACTGTTGCCGATGATGCGAGACTGCTTCCATTGGCCCAAACTAAATCGCTATGCGGCTAGTGCAGATACGGAAGACCCTCCTTGCGGCTGACCGGAGGAACACCGGGTTGTGCGTCCGCAGAATGCCAAACGTGGCAGATGTGCGCGAGCTGGTCCAAGCCGGGTTGATTGAAGCAACCTTCGGCGACGGATCAGCCGGATCGGAAACGGCTATCGCGAGGGTGACCGAGGCCGGCCATCGGTTCCTGCGCACCTTCCGAGCCGGTTATCGCTTCTGCGACGGGCACTAAAGGCGGCGCGGCTTACTGCGATTATCATTGGCACCATCGTCGCGACCACTGTCTCCTTTGCTTTTCCGCCTTCGACGTTTTCGGGCGCTTCTGAACCGGCGGTTCCGAGAGAAGAGAGGCGGGGGCGGGAATCGAACCCGCGAATAGAGGTTTTGCAGACCCCGACCTTACCACTTGGCTACCCCGCCCGCTGCGAGCAGTGAGGTTAACGCGCGACCGTATGGTGTCAACGCGACCGCATCGGGCGTAACAACACGCGCCGTGTTCGACGTTCGGCTCTCGTTGTTCAATGTTGTCGCGCTCCATGACATCGCGCTCCTCCGAACTCTTCGCCGCCGCACGCCAACGGATCCCCGGCGGCGTGAACTCTCCCGTCCGCGCTTTCCGTGGCCTGGATCGGGAGCCGTTTTTCGTCGATCGCGCCGCTGGTGCCAAGATCTGGGACGTCGATGGCAAAGAATACATCGACTACGTCGGCACGTGGGGGCCGGCGATTCTGGGCCACGCGCCGCACGTCGTCGTCGAGGCTGTTCGCGCGGCAGCGACACGCGGCCTCAGTTTCGGAATTCCGAACCCACTCGAAGTGCAGATGGCGGAGTTCATCTGCGCACACGTCCCGTCAGTCGAAAAGGTGCGGATGGTGAACAGCGGCACCGAAGCGACGATGTCGTGCCTGCGTCTGGCACGCGGCTTCACCGGGCGTGACAAGATCATCAAGTTCGAAGGCTGCTATCACGGGCACGTCGATTCGCTCCTCGTGAACGCCGGGAGCGGCGCGCTCACGCACGGGCGGCCCGATAGCGCAGGTGTCCCGCCGGCGTTCGCCGCGCTCACAATTTCGCTGCCGTTCAATGACATTGACGCGGTGCGCGCCGCATTTCGCGAGAACATGGGCGCGATTGCCGCCATCATCCTTGAGCCAGTCCCCGCGAACGCCGGTCTCTACCTTGCGCGCGAAGGTTTCCTCCAGGCGTTGCGCGATGAATGCAGTCGCGAAGGCACGCTCCTGATTTTCGATGAAGTGATGACCGGCTTCCGCGTCGCTCCTGGCGGGGCGCAGCAAATCTACGGGATCACGCCCGATCTGACGGCGTTTGGGAAAGTCATCGGCGGTGGGCTGCCGGTGGGCGCGTTCGGCGGACGCGCGGAGATCATGGATCACCTCTCGCCGGACGGTGCGGTTTACCAGGCGGGAACGTTGTCCGGTAATCCGCTGGCGATGGCAGCAGGCCTTGCGCAACTCCGCGAGCTGGAGCGAATCGATGGTTGGGCGTTGCTCGAGCAACTCGGCGCGCAGTTAGAGGAGTCAATGCGCGCGGTTATCCGCCGCTCAACAACACCGCTCACGTTTCATCGTATCGGTTCGATGTTCTGCCTGTTCTTCACGGCGGGACCGGTGAACGATCTCGCGACTGCGAAACGCAGCGATCGCGAGGCATTCGCGCGCTACTTCCGGCACTGTCTCGACAACGGCGTCTACTTCGCGCCGTCGCAATTCGAAGCCGGGTTCCTCTCGACCGGACACACGAGCGCCGATCTCGAGAAGACCGCCGCCATCGTCGGCGAAGCTCTGCGTTAATCCGGCGGTCTTCGCCTGGTTTCACATCACCCGAAAACTGCCCAAAAAGTTTGTTGCATTTGTGTATACGTCCTGTCTACTTCTTGTATGGCTGCAATCGCAAACACCGTTGGGACCGTCGAACACGACTCTGAACTCCTCCGCCGCACCGCGCTCGGCGATCACCGCAGCCTGAAAGAGCTGCACACCCGCTACTCCGGCGTGCTCCTCGCCACCGCGTTCCGCGTGCTGAACAACGTCAAGGACGCTGAGGAAGTGGTGCAGGAGGCGTTCGTCCAGATTTGGGAGAAGGCCGGCGTCTACGACGTCGCCCGCGGCAAGCCCCTCACCTGGGCGATGACGCTTACGCGTAACAAAGCGATCGATCGCCTCCGCCGCGTCCAGCGCCGCCACCGCCTCCAGGAAGAGATCGAACAGGAGGCGCAGATCTGGGATCGCGTGAGCGAACACGATTCCTCCGACGAAGCCGCCGCCCAAGAGACGCACGCGATCGTCCGCAGCGCCGTGATCCAGCTCTCCGATGATCAACGCCGCGCGATCGAGCTCGCGTTCTTCAGCGGCCTCACGCAACACGAGATCGCCGAGAAGCTCGACGAACCGCTCGGCACCGTGAAAGCGCGCATCCGCCGAGGCATGATGAAGCTCCGCACGATCATCGGGCCGAAGCTCTAGCGCGCCGCCGTGTAAAAGCTTTGCGCCGATGTGGCGCTTCGACTAGGGAACTCGGCTGTGAGTTCCGGTCCGCTGGGCGCTGGGCGCGCCGTCGCGAAATTCTTCTTCGAAGGCGACCGCAAGTTCTTCGTTAAAGGCGTGACCTACGGCCCGTTCAAGCCGGACGCCGAAGGGCATTACCTCGGCACGCCGGAGCAGCTGCGGCGCGATTTGGCGCAGATGCGCGAGCTCGGGTTGAACGTCGTGCGCATCTACCACGTGCCGCCGCTCTGGTTTCTCGACGCCTGCGCCGCGGCCGGCATGCGCGTGCTGATCACACTCCCGTGGGCCAAGCACGTCGAGTTCCTCTGTAATCGCTCGGATCGAAACGCAATCGTCGATTCAATCCGGACCGCGGTCGCGGAACACGCCGGACATCCGGCGATCTTCGGCTACCTCGTCGGCAACGAAATCTCGAGCACGATGGTTCGCTGGCTCGGCGTCCAGCGTGTGACCGAGTTCCTTGAGCACCTGATCCGAGTCGCACGCGAGGAAAACCCAAACGTGCTCTACTCGTACGCCAGTTTTCCGCCGACGGAGTTCCTGCTGCCGCAGAACGTCGATTTCTACTGCTTCAACGTCTACCTGCACAACCAGGACGAGTTCGAGCGTTACCTCCTGCGCCTGCAGAACCTCTCCGAAGATCGTCCGCTCATCCTCGGCGAGTTCGGCATGGACACCATCCGTCACAGCGAGGACGAGCAAGCCGAGATGCTCGGCTGGCACGTCGATAGCGTCGTGAAGTGCGGCCTCGCTGGCACCGTGTTCTTCGCCTGGACGGATGAATGGTTTACCGGCGAACAAGAGATCACCGACTGGGCGTTTGGACTGGTTAGGCGCGATCGCACCCCGAAGAAAGTCTTCCACACGCTCCACGAAAAGCTCGGCGCCGATGACGCCTCCCTGCCCCACCGACCGCTACCGCGCACGCCTTTCGTCTCCGTCATCGTTTGTTCCTACAACGGCGCGAAGACGCTCGCCGCCTGCTTGGAGTCGTTAGGCAAAATCGACTACCCGGCCTACGAAGTGATCCTCGTCGACGACGGCTCGACCGACGACACACCGGAGATCGCCGCGCGTTTTCCAAACGTCCGCTATATCCGCCAGGACAACCACGGCCTCAGCCACGCGCGCAACACCGGCGCCGCCGCTGCCAAAGGCGAAGTCTTCGCCTACACCGACTCCGACTGCATGGCCGACGTCGATTGGCTCTACTACCTGATCGGCACGCTCGTCAGCGGAAACTACGGCGGCGTCGGTGGGCCGAACATTTCACCGCCCGCACAAAACTGGGTGCAGGCGTGCGTCGCCGCTGCGCCTGGCGGACCAAGTCACGTATTGCTCACCGACACCGTCGCCGAGCACATCCCCGGCTGTAACATGGCTTGGTATCGCTGGGCATTTGAAACCGTC
>JAESFH010000267.1_pt1 | contig 22097 bp, 24 predicted proteins | sample 9269381 | NCBI WGS metagenome assembly JAESFH01 (sample SAMN14504062, study PRJNA617094) | algae metagenome | isolation source: Aphanothece sp. CMT-3BRIN-NPC111 and co-occurring heterotrophs from well... | place: USA: Clark Mountains Wilderness, California | collected 2010-04-18
GGGAGAACTGGTCGCCGAGGGTCAGGGTCATGACCTGCTCGACGAGGCCGGAGCAGGTTCCGCACGAGGCGGAGGCCTTTGTGTGCGCTCTCACCTCCGCGAGGGTGCTGAGGCCCTTGTCCACGATGGTCTGGACGATCCGGCTCTTGCAGACACCATTGCAGCCGCAGATCTCCGCGTCGTCCGCGAGCGCCGCGACCGCCGCCGTCGGGTCGAGCGGGCCGCCTCCGGCGAAGGACGGCCCGAAGATCAGGGTGTCGCGCATCTGGGAGACGTCGGTCCCCTTGCGCAGGAGGTCGAACAACCAGGATCCATCGCCGGTCTCGCCGTAAAGGACCGCACCGATGATGCGGTCGTCCTTCAGCACGATGCGCTTGTAGACCCCGCGGGTCGCGTCGCGCAGGACGATGTCCTGGCGGCCCTCGGCCTCAGCGAAGTCTCCCGCCGAGAACAGGTCGATGTCGGTCACCTTCAGTTTCGTGGCAGTGACCGAACCCGTATAGGCGGCGGTCCCGTCGCCCGCGAGCTGCGCGGCCAGCACCTTCGCCATCTCATAGAGGGGCGCTACGAGGCCATAGCTGGCGCCGCGATGCTCGACGCATTCCCCCACAGCGAACACGCTGGGGTCGCTCGTGCGCATGTCATCACCCACGAGCACGCCGCGATTTGTCGCGAGGCCTGCTTCCTTGGCGAGCGCCGCGCTGGGCCGGATCCCGACCGCCATGACAACGAGGTCGGCGGGAAGCTCCGTGCCGTCTTCGAGGCGGACCCCCGTGACATGCGTGTCGCCGAGGATCGCGTGCGTGTTGGCTTTGCAGCGCACCGCGATGCCACGCGCCTCGATGGCTTGCTGCAGCAGGTAGCCAGCTGACGGATCGAGCTGCCGCTCCATGAGGGTGGGCATGAGGTGCAGAACCGTCACGTCCATGCCGCGCGCTTGAAGGCCGGCGGCGGCCTCCAGGCCGAGCAAGCCGCCGCCGATCACCACCGCGTGTCCACCCTTTCCGGCCGCCACCAGCATTGTGTAGACGTCGTCGAGATCGCGGTAGGTCACCACGCCTGGCAGAGTTGCGCCGGGGATCGGCACCACGAAGGGTGCGGAGCCCGTGGCAACGATGAGCGTGTCGTAATCTGCGCTCGTGCCATCCGCCGCGATCACGCACTGGGCCTCGCGATCGATGCGCACGACCGTCTTACCCCGGTGCAGGGTGATGCGGTTGCGCTCGTACCAGGCCTCGTCATGGATCACGATCTCTTCGTAAGCCTTCTCGCCAGACAGGACGGGCGAGAGCATGATGCGGTCGTAGTTCACTCGCGGCTCGGCGCCGAAAATCGTAACGTCGAACGCTCCCGGAGCGCGGTCGAACAACTCGTCCAAGGCGCGTCCGGCGGCCATGCCGTTGCCGATGACGACCAGCTTCCTGGGCATCCCAATCTCCTCGAGAAAGCAAGAAATCCAAGGGACCTGATTTTCGGGACTACGATTCAAGCACAAAAAGCGCCGCTCAAATGACCTGCGTGCCACCATGGTGGCATTGAGGTTATTCGTGCGACGTCGTTGTCGGAGTAGTGCCGGATGACAGGCAGAACTGTCTGATCGTCTTTGATCAGATACTGTAGCGGAGTGGGCAGACTTCGTTGTCGCGATCCGCTTTATCCCTGAACGGTATGGCGTGCCTGCCTTTTCAACAAGATCAAATATTGTGCGCTATGCCGTTGCAGTGACCAGCGGAATGCTCTTGAATTGGTCAGGTTGCGAAGGCGCGTGACGTCCCAGCAGCCCAGGACCTGATGCGCGCCCATATCGACCGGACCAAGCAGTTCCACCTCGACGTGATCGAGCCAGTTTTCGCAGCGTCGGAAGAAGTGACGTAACATCTGCCTCCACTCTGCACCCACCGCACAGAACAAAGGGCCTAGCCGCGGAACGTCCGCATCGGGTCAGTACTCGCCCCGTCCCCCTCACAATAATGACATCCGGGGCCTGTCGGATCACGCCGAACGCATGTCCGGTATTGGGAGCGGTATCAAGCACGCCGTACGGCTGAGATGGGCGCGAAGCAGACACAGCCGGTCGTGGCTGGAAGCGGAATGGCGACTTTCGAGACAGGAATTGTGCAAATCTGCCATTGGCTCGGGCTGGGTGCTGCAAGCTGGGTGCTCGAATAAGTGGCCGCTAGTATGTCCCGGTGTTGCGATGGCAAGAAGACCCGGCACAATTTCATCTTCGTCTTCAATCAAGATGCTGCGCCCGCGGCCGCCGAAAGTATCCGTCGCTCATCATTGTTACGTGGAATGCTCCTTGCTGGAGCCGGAAAGGAACCACACCATGGATGGGCTCACGTTGATCAACAATCATCCGAACCTTTCGGGGCAGCACCCTCTTCCAGGACTGACAGCAGAGCGTTGATCGCGGCAGGCAGGCCTGACCCGCCGTTGCTGATGAGCGCTAGACCGCTCGCTGCTCCTCGGGGCATGAAGCTGATCTTGCTGGAGATGGCAGCAACAGGCTTTCCCGCTTTCAGGAAGTCGCCGACGAGGAGTCTCGCGGAACTGCAGTCGGTCTCCCATAAAGAACAGGCCCTTCCGATCAGAACGCAGGCTGCGAAATCCTCAACGAAGACATCGCGGAGGCGAAGCGTGTCCGCGACCTCGTCACGGGCGTAGCGATCGGCCAGGAAGCGGTTGACCAGCCCGCTCCCGCCTCCCTGGCTTGTCTTCGGGCGTCGGGGCCATGGGTAGCCGCCATTCTCGGAAGCGATCAGTAGCCGGGCGTCTGCCTTGCGCAGAGCGTAGTAGACCTCTACGAAGTCCTCGAGCTGGTCGGGTTCGGAGACATCTAGCGTATCGAGGACGATCAAGACGGAGATCGGCGGTCCGTCGGACATGGCCGGTGCTCCCGCTGGGCGGCCCCTCAACCGGCCGCCGCGCGTCCCTGCACGGCCGGAAGGCGGGCGTGGATCCACTCCACGACATCCACCATCACACGCTCCCGGCCGAGGTCGTTGAAGAGGTCATGGCTATGCCCCTCATAGAGCCTCAGCGTCTTGTCGGCCGATCCGACCGCTTCGTGGAATTGCCGGCTGCCGCTCGGGCGCGTCACCTTGTCGGCCGTGCCGTGCAGGATTAGCACGGGCAACCGGATCGACGCGAACCCCGCCTTGAGCCGCTCGGTCGCCCGCACCAGCGCCGCGACCGTCGCCATAGGCTGCACCTCGCCGGCGATCAGCGGATCGGTGTCCATCGCGGCTACGAGCGCCGGATCGCGCGAGAAATGCGAGTTCTTCAGCCGCAGCACAGGGACGCGGGGTGCGATCCGGCTCAACCCCTTGATGGCCCCCAGCGCGAAGTCCGGCGCGTAGACTTGGAAGGCGAAGCTCTCGCAGATGAAGCCCGCAAGGCCGTCCTGGTTATCGAGCGCATAGACCGACGAGACCACGCCGCCAGCGCTGTGGCCGAGAAGGAACAGGGGCAGGTCGCCCTCTCGGCGCCGAGCCAGCTCGATCAGGGCGGAGACGTCGCCGACATAGTAAGCGGCATCGTCCACGAAGAAGCGTTCGCCGTCGGAGCGCCCGCGGCCACGCAGGTCGAGGGCGTAGACCGCGAGGCCCTCCGCGACCAGCCGCTCCGCGATCCAGCGGAAGTATCCGCTGTGGGACTTCACGCCATGGCAGATCGCCACCACGGCCCGCGGCGGACTGGGGGGACGCCAGGACCGCACGAAGATCCGCACCCCGTCCTGCCGATCCAGGAACTCCTCACGCGCAGGCGACCCGTTCTGCATGGCCATGTCTCCCGTTCCATGGTTTCCGTTTAGCCCTTGATGAAGGCGAGGAGATCGGCGTTGACGATCTCCGGATGCGTCGTGCACAGCCCGTGCGGCAGCCCCTCGTAGACCTTGAGGGTTCCCTGCTTGAGGAGCTTGACGGCGAGCGGGGCGGAAGCCGCGAACGGGACGATCTGGTCGTCGTCGCCGTGCATCACGAGGATGGGGACGTCGATCCGCTTCAGGTCTTCCGTGAAATCGGTTTCGGAGAAGGCTTTGATGCAGTCATACTGCGCCTTGATGCCGCCCATCATGCCCTGGCGCCACCAGTTGTCGATTACGCCCTGCGAGACCTTCGCGCCTTGGCGGTTGAAGCCGTAGAAGGGCCCGGTGGGCACGTCGATATAGAACTGTGCCCGGTTCGCCGCCACGGCCGCACGGAAGCCATCGAACGTTTCGAGCGGCAGGCCGCCCAGGTTGCGTTCCGATTTCACCATCACGGGAGGCACGGCTCCGATCAGCACCGCCTTGGCGACGCGGCCCGGCTCAGCGCGGGCCACGTAGCGCGCCACCTCGCCGCCGCCAGTCGAGTGGCCAATATGGATCGCGCTCTTGAGGTCGAGGGCCCGCGCGAGCTGGGCGACATCGTCGGCATAGGTGTCCATCTCGTTGCCATGTGCGGTCTGCGTGGAACGTCCGTGGCCGCGGCGATCGTGAGCGATGACGCGATAGCCCTGGTGAAGGAAGAACAGCATCTGGCTGTCCCAGTCGTCCGCGCTGAGGGGCCAGCCGTGATGGAAAACAATGGGCTGTCCGCTGCCCCAGTCCTTGTAGAAGATCTCCGTGCCGTCCTTCGTCTTGATGGTGGCCATCGTTTTCGCCTCCTCGTTTGAATTGCATCGTCGGAGCCGCTAACCGGTCCACAGCCCTTGGGCCTGCAACCCTGACGTGGCCGCCGGGGCCTTGCGTCATGTGACGCTCGACGCCGAGTTCATGGCTTCGCCTCTACCGCGAGGAAGCGGAGAAGCTCGTCCCCGAACTCCTGCGGATACTGGAACAAGAAGGCGTGGCCGGAGTCCGGGTAAATAAGGAGTCGCGCGTTGGGGATGGCCTGCGCCAGGGCATAGGACTGGTAGGTCGGGATCATCACGTCCTCGTTGCCGTTGGCCACGAGAACGGGCTGGCGGATCGTTCCGACCCGGCGCAGCAGCGAGGTCTCAGGTGTACCGACATCGCTCCCGGCGGACAGCATCGCCTTCCAGGCTGACTCGCTCACGCGCTCGACGAACGCATCGCTCCTCAGGCGCAGACGCGCCAGATGGTCCCGTCCGGCCGCCTGGCTTGTCGGTGTTTCCTTGAAGAATAGGTAGAGGAAGTCCTTATCGTCGTTGATAGGCTTCGTAGCCACCTCCAGAGCCTTCGCGCGAAGGTTCGCCCCTTCGACATAGCCGGCTCCGCTCCCCACGATGGCTAGCCTGCGGACGAGGTCCGGTCGCTGAAGTGTCAGTTCCTGGGCCACCAGGCCGCCAAAGGAGAACCCGAGCAGGTCGATTTGACTGAAACCCAGTGCCTCGATGAAGGCGGCGGCGTTGCGGGCCCAGCCGCTCAGGCGGGCTGGGGCTTCGCCGCCGGAGCGGGCGACACCGGCATTGTCGAAGACAATGACGTGACGCTCGGCGGCGACATGGTCGAGGAAGGCGGGGTCCCACTCGTCCATCGTGCCTCTGAACCGGTTGAGCAGGACGAGAGGCGTCCCCGACGGCTTTCCCAGCGACCGGTAGGCGTATGACACCCCTGCGACATGGATCGTCTGCGTGCCGACGCATGCGGCACCGCATGTCGCGGAATATGCCCGCGAGAGGTGTGCCAACGGTTCCGTCGCTGCCGCCGGAGGCGCTACTGCGCAGAGGATTATCCCAAGACCAGCCGCCGCCGTCCGGGGCAGTGAAGCGAAGGTCGGTGGCGTCATCGCATGTTCCTCGGGATCTGTTGCGTTTTCGGGTTGACGCAACAGTGCCGCCGGTCGGTGAGGTGGGCCAGTGAAGCGGTGTTAAAGGGTGTTAAAGCGCTCGCTTCCGCCGCGGATGATGCCGGAGGCCCGGGCGGCCCAGGCTATCGCCCCCTGCTCCGTCGCCAGGGTCAGGGATTGCTCGAGCAGGCCGTGGGCGCCCTCGTGTCCATCGTCTCGCGTCATGAGCAGCCAGGCGCGTTGGCGGAGGAGTTCCGGCACATACCAGGCCTCGCCCGTGCTGCGGCACCGATCCAACGTCGCGTCGAGTAGCGTCGACGCTTCCTCGATACGACCCAGCGTCTGCAGGCCGGCGGCGATAGTCGCATGGAAGACGGTCTGATAGAGATGGAAGCCTGCCCGCTCCAGGCGTCCCTGGGCGTCCCGCACCAGCCACACGCCCTCCGAGGCTTCACCTTGCCGGATCAGGATGTCTCCCCGGAAGCATTCGGCATAGGCATGCCACACATCAAGGGCATGTTCCCTAGTGCGATCGAAGAGCATCTGCGTGCAATCCTGCGCGCGCTCCACGTCCCCGGCCATCAGGTAAATCGGACAAGCGGCATCGGAGAGAACATGACACGTGGTCAGGTTGTGGCCGGTGGTGAGGGCCGCCTCGATCAAGTCCTCGACTTCCGCGAGAGCGTCCCGCTCGCGGCCGCGCAGCCAGAGGACACGGGCCAGCGTGATCCGAGCCGTGAGGCGCTGCTCGTATTGGAACCGGGCGAGGTGGGATCCGTTGGCAGGTGCGCGGTACTCATCCAGCATCCGGCGCACATGCGCCTCGGCACCCGTCTGGTCCCCCAGCAGGTGCAGCGACCGCGCCAACATTCTCTCGCCGATAAACCGGTCCATCGGATCGGTCGAGCGGTCGGCCCGATGTCGGAATTGACTCGCAAGTGCCAGCGCGGCTCGGGGATTGCCCCCATTGGTCTGATCGACACACTGGGCCCAAAGCGCTCGGAGTTGGTAATCGACGTCGTCGATCCTCTGTGCGATCTCGAGCGAGCGTTCCCACGCCTGGGCACCGCTCGGGCGGCCGGAGATCGCGCGCATACGCGGGAAGCCCAGAGCCGCGTACAGCTTCATGAGACTGCGGTCGTCCGGTTGATCCTGCCGCTCAAGCCATTCCAGAGCTTGGCCGACCCTTGCTAGGCACTCGTCGACCAACGAGAGCTGATACCAAAGGGGAACAGCTGCGACCGTCAGCCCGATTCCGATCATGGGGTCGCCTTGGGGCGAGAAAGACCAATCGAGGGCAGCCCGAAGATTTCCCATGTCGCGGTTGTAGAGGGCGAGCCAGTCCGTGTCCCGGCTCGCCTGCCATTGCTCGGCGGCCTGTCCGAAGAGCGCATGGTAGTGCGCAGCATGTCGCCGCGAGGCGTCGTCAACCAGGCCCCTTGCAGAGAGCTTCTCCGCCGCATAGGCGCGTGTCATGTCGAGCAGGTGGTAGCGGGCGGGATGGATGCTGCGGTCGACGATGACCAGAGACTTGGCCACGAGGTCGCCGAGGCAGGCCGCGACGTCGACGGAACTGCCGTCTGAGGCCACGGCCCGAACAGCCTCCATCGTGAACTCCTTGTTAAAGAGCGAGAGGTGGCTGAGCACGGATCTCTGGGGCTCGTCGAGGAGCGAAAAGCTCCAGTCCAGCGCGGCGTGCAGCGTCTGGTGGCGTGGCAACGCCGTACGCCGCCCCCGCGTCAGACCATCGAAGCTGTCCCGCAGCGAGGCGGCGAGGCCCTGGATCCCCATGACATCGACCTGAGCGGCGGCCAATTCGATGGCCAGCCCAATGCCGTCCAGGCGCCTGCAAATATCGGCCACAAGGGGTGCGTCGGGGTCGCTCAACTGGTAACCGCCAAGGATGTTGTCGACGCGCTCGACGAAGAGCTGGACGGCTGGGAACCTGAGCGCCGACGACGCGTCGTCGGCCTGTCCCTCGTTTGGAGAATCGAGCGGGGCGAGGCGGATGACCCGCTCGCCTTGCACGCGGAGCGGTTCGCGACTTGTAACCAGGAACGTGACTGCGCGGGCTCGTGCGGCCAATGTCTCCACCAGCTCGGCAACGTCGTCGATGAGATGTTTGCAACAATCGAGGATGAGGAGCATTGAGCGGCGTTGAAGCTGCCCGGCCAGTTCCGAGATCAGGTCCGTTGACCCGAGAGTGCAACCCACCCCCTTTGCGACCGTCGCAGGCAGCAGGGCCGGATCCGAGATCGTGTCCAGATCGATGAAGGCGATGCCGTCGTTATGGCGGCCGGAGAGCCGGTGCCCGAGAGCAACCGCGACAGTCGTTTTGCCGATGCCCCCCGGTCCGACAAGGGTCAGCAGCCGCTGCTCCGTAAGCTGCTGTTCGAGCAAGCCGATGATATCATCCCGCCCGACGACGCGTCCGCTCAAGCGTGGCAGCAAGCCCGTGGCAGACGCCGTCGGCCGAGGCTCCGGGACCGTCGATTGAACCAGCCCAATGGGTTCGCTGATCGCACTGACAGGGGCAACAAAGCAGTAGCCGCGGCCGGTCACGTTGGAGATGTACCTGTGGGGCTCGCGGACGTCGTCGAGCGCCTTGCGGAGTGTCCCGACGTTAACCCGCAAGTTCGTCTCCTCGACGAAGGTCTTGGGCCAGACGGTTGAGATCAGCTCCTCCTTTGAAACCACCTCCCCGGCACGGGACACGAGAGCGATGAGGATGTCCAAGGCGCGGCTGCCGATTCTGACCGGCTCGCCGTCGCGCAGCAACAGACGCTCCGGGCAGTTGAGCGTGAACGGACCAAACCTGAAACCCACGTTTCCCATGTGATTCCGGCACCATGAGCAGGCTCCGCATTATGCCCGACATTGTGCCGTGGAGGAACCGCGCCCTTTGGGTAGCATATAATTCCCAGGAAGCGCCTGTTGTCCGCGGTGGGGGCTGGGCGGGCAAGCCCCTTGCAACATCTCGACGGAGTTGCCGTGCTGCATTGGCACGGCGACACCTAAGCGCTGCCTCCCGACGCATCTTCTCGCTTCTGGGGAAGCGGACTAGTCCGGCATTTGATCACGCCAAACGGCAAGCTGAACGCATCTCCGATATTGGGAGTCGTATCAAGCACGCAGAACGGCTGAGATGGGCGCAATGCAGAACATCGCCGCGTCGCGCTGGTAGGGCCGATCCTGGTACTTTCAGACCCTGACAATCTGTCCGCTCTGGTCACGAAAGCTGTCGCTGAGGGTTAATCAGGAACAGCTGCAGAGCGCATCAAGAGTGTTGAGTAGCTATGGATTTTTGAGAACCAGGGCTCCAGGCTTACTAGGGCTGCCCGCGTACAAGTGTATGAAGGTTGCGGTGGGATACTCCCATTTTGACAGCACGCATCAACCCTGGCGCCCTGGTTCTGGTGCCCTCGAAGGCTGAGTGTTGTCAGGCTGATCAGGGGCGTGGCGCAGTAGGGTCCGGAGAGCCTCCCGTCGGCGGCGGGGTAGAGAGCTGCTGGCGGGTGTTCGCGAGCTGCCCCTGTACATCAGCAAGCTCGTGGCGCGTGGCCTGAAGCCGCCCCTCAAGCTCAGCAATCTCCCTGCTCCGAGCCGACAGGTCCTCTGTGGCCTTCGCGAGCTGAGCCTGCAGATCTGTCTGCTGGCGCTCAAGACGGCTCTGCTCCCCAGCCAGCTGATCCCGAGCGGTGTTCAGGGAGGCAATGGCCTCCTCAGCCTGCACCTGTTCCTGTCTCAGCCGCTCTCGCTCGGAACTGACCCTCGACAGCTCAGCTTGAGCGGCGGCCTGTGCCTCCCGGACCTGCTGCAGGCGTCGCTCTGTCTCAGCAAGCTCGGCAACCTTCGCAGAGGTCTCTTGTGTGGCGCGGCTCAGGCTCTCCCGGGCTTGAGCCTCCTGCTGACGAGCCTCCTCCAGCTGTCGGCCCACATCGGCCTGCTCCCGGGTGCGAGCCAGCACCGTCTGCTCGGCGGCACTGATCTCCTCCTTCAGAGCTGTCAGGCGCTGTTCTGCGGCCGGAAGCTGGTTCTGAACATCCGTTAGGCGCTGGGTCTGTGCTGTGACACTTCGGTTGAGTTCGTCCGCTCGCTGCTGCGCCACCTGCAGTTCCTCCTGAGCAGCTGAAACCTGTGCCTGCGCCTGCGTCCTCGCCTGAGTGATCTCGGTGAGCTGCTGTTGCTGGGCCTGCAGGTTCCGCAGAACGGATGTGAGCTGTGTCTGGGCCTGCTCTCGCGATTGCGTCACCTGCGCGAGCTGCTGCTGGGCAGCCTCGACGGACCGCTGAAGGGAGGTGAGGTCTGACCGAACCTGAACCTGCGCCTGGGAGGCGTCATTCAGCTGTTGCTGGGTGGTCTGCAGCGTCTGCCGCAGGGTGTTGAGCTGTGTCTGGGCCTGCTCCTGAGCCTGAGTGAGCTGCGCCAGCTGCTGCTGGACGGCAGCACTGCGGCTCTGGAGGTCGGCTACTGTGCCCGAGGACCGCTGATGTTCGGTCAGCTGCGTCCGCAACCCTGCCTCACTCTGCTGCAGCCGGGTGATGGTGGCCTCTGAGGCGTCCCGCTCATTGGAAGCGGAGAGCCCCAGGCCAAGGGCGACAACCCAGCCCAGAACGGCCAAGCCAGCGAGCACAAGCGTGATCGGCCGCGTCAGCTCGGAGCGGTAGTCCATCGGCATCGCAGCCTCCAGCGGGTGACGAGAGGGGTTGTACGTAGGCGACGGGAGCCTCCCGGCAACACCGGACCGAGTGAGCCTGTTGCCTGCTCTTCAAGCTACTGGGGACCTATATGGGTCCTGAGATGCGCCAGTAGCCCGCGGCCTCCTTCGCTCGTTCATGATCCAGCCAGTCCTGATCGTCCCAGAAGGTCGGAGCGCCCTTCACTTGCTCCTCTGTGACATCGGTTCTGTAGCCACCTAGAGCCGTGTCATAGGTGAGCTTCTCCCAGGGAATGGTGTAGTGATGACTACCGAGGCCCAGGAACAGGAAACCCCCGAAGGTCACGTCCACATACAACACACGTCCGCTCACCTTCTCGATGAACAATCGTTTGATGGTTCCAATGCGGTGACCTGAAGAGTCGTAGACGGCCGTGCCCTCGACACGGTCGCTCTCAACGACTCGCTTGGCGGAGTGAGGACTGCTGTCGGTCCCCCACAGGAAGAAGCCATTCTCCAGAACACCAGCATCAACGGCAATGCGGGCGACAGGATAGTGCGACAGATCCCCTGAGGCGACCTCCTGAACGAAGGTCCAGGGATTGAACTCCTTGGGCAGCTTGGCCTCTGAGGGAGTGTCGGTGAAGGCGTGGAGCGTGGGGTCTCGTCCAGACTGGAAGTCGTAGTAGATCGTCATGACAGCCTCCCATCCTCTTCGGGATCGGACAGCCCCTCATCATTCATGCGCCAGCCAGAGAACCAGTCAAGGATCATGAGTTGGCGACTGGCTCTACGGACAGCAGCAAAGAAACGTAACTTGCTGAGCCTGTTAGGCAGGAGTAATCTACATGGGCCGTCGTCTTCGACGGACGCTCCCAAGCAGAGCTTGGAGAGCAGATGGGAGGTGGTCATGGCGCCACCGGTGAGAGGTCCCGCAGGGACTGCCGCAGCACGGGTTTGGGCTCCGGCATAGCGGGCTCACACAGACCCTGCAGAGAAGTGGCTCCAGGAGCCGCAGCAGTCAGCCCTGCGGCTCACCTCAACCGCTTTGCTGCTCGCGCTCTCCACGTGATCCTCGGGGCGAGGTGCCCCGGGTGACCTTCGTGACAGGAGGTCCGCCATGCGCAGTCGGGAAGACACCATCGACGACAATGCCATCAATGCTCTCACCGCCCTTCTGGCCGGCATCCTCGTGATATCGCCTTGGCTTCTTGGGTTCACCTCGGAAACACCTGCAGCAACCAGTGCCTGGGTGGGAGGCGCTCTCGCCGCGATCGCTTCTGTTGCGGCGATGGCCAAGCTTCATGAGTGGGAGGAGTGGGCCAATCTCGTGGTCGGCCTTGGCATCCTCATCTCCCCGGGGCTCCTGGGCTTCTCATCTCATACAGCAGCGATGTGGATGCATGTCCTCGTCGGCGGGGCGATCGCAGCCCTTTCCGCCTTGGAGATCTGGCGCCTGCATGAGCCACCAGCAGCTGGAGCAGTCTAATCATTTGGACCACAGGAGACGGAGCAATCGCCAGCAGAGGAATCCCCGAGGTGCTCTGGCCCTTGTCTGCTCCGATAGGAAAGTTGTGATGAAAGCCCGATTGTATGACATCAATCCCAGTGTGCTGTCCGCAGCTCTGATCTTTTTGGCCGCTCTGATCCTGCGCCTGTTCGGGTAGTCGGCAGCCTTCGGAAGCGAGCAAGAACAGGTCACTATAGCCATGCGTCATCAGATCTTGTCGCGAGGGTTCGAGGAAGGTCAGCTCGTCCGCCTCCAGAGTGGTTCTGGGGCTGGATCCAGGGATGTCCCCAAGCGGAATGCCTCGGCAGTCCCGCCAACTGGCCTCTACGAGGTTGTGCAGCGTCTCACCGGTCCTGATGGGGAACCGTTCTACCGCATCAGGCGGCTCGATGATCTGTTTGAGCGGATAGTACGGGAGAGCCAGCTCATACCGGCCATGCGCGATCAGTAGTAGTTCGGCGCAGGCCTTCTTGGCAGACCAGGAGCACGGGATGACGGGTCACTCGGTACACATCAAGATCGACGGCAGGACCTACTCGGGGACCTACACGGTCGACAGGAAGGTTCTCACAGTGAAGACAAGCTACGGTCTGAGGGCTGCTGAGATCCCGCCGAAGGTCACCCACGAGGCACTTGCTCACCAACTGCTCACCGAGCTGGTTCAGGAAGAGAAGGGTCGCAAAGGCTCAACCCTGTAGCTTGTGGCGCTCCCGGACTAGGAGGTGACTAACCCAGGTGGGCTCGGCGTGTTGTCCTCTGAAGCGAGCATTCTCGGTAGAGGGCTGAGATCATAAGGTGGCCTTCGCCTCGATGCTCGTCATCAGAGCGCGAACCTTCTCGACCAGAGCCGTCGGCGTGATGGGCTTCCGAACGAACACGGCACTGGGTGGGAGATCACCCTCCTTGGGTGGTGCTCTCCCGGAGATGACCAGCACACCCACTTCAGGCCAGCCCTGCGCCACCAGACGAGCGAACTCGAAGCCGTTGCGGGATCCAAGCATGGCGACGTCGGTCAGCACGACTCTGATGTCATCCCGCGTCTTCAGGCACTCGAAGGCTTCATCGGCATCCTGAGCCTCCAGGCCCCAGAACCCTGCTTCGCGCAGGACCTCGACCCCCATGGTGCGGAAGAGGGCCTCATCCTCCACCAGGAGGACCACAGGCTGGTTCAGGATGCGTCCACGGGGCTTCATCGCCGAAGGAACTCAGTTGTTATGGCCACGGTTCCGAGGGTTATAGCTAACGATCCTGGACAGGATCGGGGGACTCGCATGCTGTCACAGACGAGAAAGGCTCTTGGTCGCGCCATTACGAACGTTTATCTGAGGTGGAGACCAAGGAGCCGCAGATGACGAAGATCACCTACAAGATCGTCGAGCACGATGGCGGGTGGGCCTACAAGGTCGGTGACGTCTTCTCTGAGCCCTTCCGCTCCCATGACGAAGCTCGGAGAGCGGCAGAGCATGCAGCCCACCAGCAGGTTGTTCCAGGCGAGGCGACGGTTATCTCGTACGAGGACAAGGATGGCCGGTGGCACGATGAGCAATCTGAGGGCTCCAGCCGGCCCGAGACAGAGGTCAAGGGCTGAACCACCATGCTGATCGGGTAACAGTGCTGTCAGTTGGGAGATGAAGACCCTCCTGATCGTGTATCACTCTGTCACGGGCGGTACCCGACAGCTGGTCGAGGCTGCCGCTCGTGGCGCAGCTGCAGAAGCTGATGTCGCGGTGCGTCTATTACCTGCCTCACAGACCCAGCCTTCCGACGTGCTCGCTGCTGACGGTTACATCTTCGGCACCCCAGAGAACCTCGCTGCCGTCTCCGGACTGATGAAGGACTTCTTCGACCGGACGTACTACCCTGTGCTGGAGCGGATCAATGGCCGTCCCTATGCAACGCTCATCTGTGCTGGCAGCGATGGTCACAACGCGGCCCTTCAGATTGAGCGGATCGCCACGGGCTGGCGACTGAAGCCGATTGCTGAGCCTCTGATCATCTGCACGCATGCTCAAACACCCGAGGCGATCCTGGCACCGAAGGTCATCAGCCAGGATGACCTCAGACGCTGTGAGGAGCTGGGGTCTGCACTGGCTGCTGGTCTGAGCATGGGGATCTACTGAGGGAACGCGACTCGACCCAAGCCTTCACTGTGAATGGCGGCGGCAGTTGTGCTCGTTGGCAGTAATGACTCGGGCTAAAAGGCTGAGCAGGGTTTCTCGCTCAGGCTGGGAGAGACATCTCATAATCTCATCCTTCACTGACAGGATCACCGGATAAAGTCGGGAGAAGAGTTCAAGCCCCTCAGGAGTGAGGCTGAGACATCGGTGGGGCGTCCCTGGACCATCAACTCGATGAATGAGCCCACGGCTTAGAAGGTGCTTCACCATTCGCTGAACACTGGCAAGATCAGCCCCAATCCGCTCGGCTAGTCGATGTTCATCAGTTGCAGGAGCGTCGTGAAGCGACGCCAGCACCGTTGGCTCAACCAAGGTTAGGCCTTCGGCCTCGACAATAGCTGATGTGCCCTTTGAAAGAACTCGATAGAATCGCCGCGCCAAGTCGATCCCACTCTGGCGATGAACAGCTGGAATATTCCGTGCAAGTGGATTGCTGGGAGGATGGACGACAAAGGCCCGTATAGGTGTACTCAGATTCTTGAACAATTGCGGCCCAAGATCGTCGAAAGGCACTGACACTGACAGCACCTTGTAGGCGTATTGGTAGGCCGTTTCTGAGAGACATACACATCCAGCCGGCGCCAGCTTCTCCATACGTGCTGCAATGTTGACCCCATCCCCGAACAAATCACCGCTCTTAATCATGATCTCGCCGACATGAACCCCGATCCGAAAGATGACCCGTCGCTCTCTTGGTATGTCTTCGTTCGCGTCAGCAATGCGCTCCTGAATATCCAAAGCACACTTGACAGCGTTGGTGGAACTCGGGAATTCGGCGACGATGCTGTCGCCGGCCGTATTGGCAGTGCGACCGCCATAGCGCGCAATCTGCCGTTCGATGATCTCGCGATGTGAATGTAATAGCGAAAGGGCACAAGCCTCATCTATGCTCATCAGGCGAGCATAACCTGCTACGTCTGCGCAGAAGATTGCTGCGAGGCGGCGGTGGATTGCCGGCTGAGGCTTGTTCATAACAGCGCCCCTGAAATGCCATCCCAACAAACCCATTACACAGACTATTCAACTTATAATGGAAGCACCATCCAAGACGTAGTTTGAGTTACCTTCAAACGATCGTAGGAGGCGTGGGTTCCATCAGAACCCTTCCGACTTGAACCTATGATTCAACAACGTGGAAGGTTACTCTGCTGACTGCGGTTTGGTCGCCTCGACAACAAGCAGGGTTCTGACGGAGCAGGCTACTCCAGACGAGTAAAGGACGGTGCCCTGGTGCGGGTGTAATATCCGCCTTGTCACATCGCGGACTGGCAAGACCCTTCGCCGCGGCTCAGCACGGCAGGTCCTGGAGCCCTGCCCGCAGACAGGCCATGGCCTCGGGGTTATTGCCTGTAGGCCGGTTCTTCCATGGGGCCGTGGCTTGCCCCGGGGGCTCCATGCCGGCTCCCCGGGGTTGTCGTTCAGCGAACGGTCAGCACTGACTAGCGAGCAGCCTTCCATAGCAAGGCGCATCCGGAGCTACGGCATCTGTTCGACCAAGATGGAGAGCGCGCCCCGCAGGACGACCTTGCCCGTCTGGTCCTCTACGAGGACAACCATCATCCTAGTGGTGCCGACAGAGGGTTTTGCATCGGTGGCCATTTCGGCCAGGGCGCTGTGGACTTGAAGGCTGGCGGCTTCCAGGCTGACGAGTTCAAGCCCGACATCATCGGCAATGCTGGTCTCGCCGTCATTCGTCTTGAAGTAGTAGTGGGGCATCGGGGTGCCTCCATTCAAACAGGCGAAACGCAACCCAAGTTAGCGACAACGACGCTCCATTGTGAGATACTTCCTCCATTGTCAGCAACCGAGCCTTAGGCGCTGACGGCAGAGAGACGTGTGCTCCCGCCTCGAACACAAGGGCGAGTTGCCATGGACGCTCTACATCCCCACACCCTGCCGCTCATCCTCAAGCTGGAGAGCATCACGACCCTCTCGGATGAGGAGAAGGCGGCCCTGCTGCGCCTGCCAATGCAGGTCAGGAGCATGCGAGCCGACCAGGACCTCGTGCGCGAGGGCGACCGCCCCTCCCAGTGCTGCCTCATCCTGGACGGGTTCGCCGCCACCTACAAGTTCAATGCCGAAGGCAAGCGCCAGATCCTGGCCTTCCACATTGCCGGGGATATCCCCGACCTCCAGAGCCTGCACATCGAGGTTGTGGACACCAGTCTTGGCACCGTCAGCCCCTGCAAGGTCGCCTTCATCCAGCACCCGCACATGCACGAGCTTTGCCACAGCCATCCTCGCCTTGGGAACGTATTCTGGCGCGAGACCCTGATCAACGCCTCGATCTTCCGGCAGTGGATGCTGTGCCTGGGCCGTCTCTCGGCCTCACGGCACATGGCGCATCTGTTCTGTGAGTTCCTGACCCGGCTCAAGGCTATCGGTCTGGTGAAGGACAACAGCTTCACCTTTCCGATCACTCAGGGGGAACTGGGCGATGCTCTTGGCCTTTCCGGCGTCCATGTGAACCGGGTGGTTCAGGAGCTGCGTGAGAAGAACCTGATTACCTGGGAGCGAACCACCGTGACGGTCCTGGATTGGGAGAGGCTGGCGGCACTGGGCGAGTTCGACCCGACTTATCTGCACCTCTCCCGAAACAGAGTCGCCTGAGGAAGTCGCGTGAGGCGCTTTATATAATACAGTGCCGCCATTAGCCGATGATAATGACAGACATTTACTTATGTGGGACTGTGCAGCCTCATCCGTAGGAGCGGCCCATGGCGCAACGATCTGGCCCTCCAACCCACCGGCTCATCCAGAAGCTGGAGAGCATCACCGACCTCTCGGACGGGGAGAAGGAGGCTCTCCTCGCCCTCCCAATGCGCGTGCAGGAGATCCGGGCTGACCAGGACATTGTGCGGGAAGGAGACCGTCCTTCTCAGTGTTGCCTGCTGCTGGAGGGCTTCGTTGCCCGCTACAAGTTCACCGAGAAGGGCAAGCGCCAGATCTTCGCCTTCCACACGCCCGGCGACATTCCTGATGTGCTCTCCTTGCAGCTCAAGACCATGGACCATGCTATTGGCACCGTAACCCCCTGCGAGGTCGGGTTCATCCCGCACGAGCACAAGCATGACCTTTTTTGCCAGCACCCACGCCTCGTGGAGGTGTTCTGGCGCGAAACGCTGATTGACGCTTCGATCTTCCGGGAGTGGATGCTGGGGATCGGGCGGCGGTCAGCCAAGACCCGGGTGGCTCACCTGTTCTGCGAGATGGTCATGCGCCTGCGGGCTGTGGGCTTGCAGACGGGGAACACGGTCCCGCTGCCGCTGACCCAGGCTGAGGTCGGCGATGCGCTGGGTCTCTCCACGGTTCACGTCAACCGCACAGTGCAGGAGTTGCGGGCAGAGAACCTGCTGGAGTGGGAGAAGGGCGTGCTGACGGTGCTCGACTGGGACGGATTGCGGCTCACAGGCGAGTTCAACCCGAGCTACCTCCACCTGGATCAGAGCCGCCGCGCCGCTTGAGGGGGCTTGGACCTTTTCACTGCTGCTGGAGGTTCATTCGTATTCCTCGGGTGCTTCGGCATCTAGCAACTGACCCCTCGCCCGAGCGAGGCCCAGGCGATGTCGCATCAGATCACGTTCCAGCCCATGCGCGTCCTCATTGACGGGTTCGACAGCGATGGCCGCTTGATCCTCGCGGACGATCAGGTCACGGCTGTCATCGTGCTCCTAGACGCGGAGCACCATGCTGAGGACCGGGGCAAGTGGTACTTGGAGGCGGGGTTCGGCAAGTGCGCCGTCAACTCTGCTAACGCACCCTTGTGGAGCACGCTGGAAGAAGCCGGGACTTGGGTCCAACGGAGGCTGGAAGGTAGCGTGTAGCACGCAGCCTAATTCGCGTAAAATGCCTTTACGGAACGAGCAGACCATGGCTGACTGCTGATGGCGCCGCTCACCTATTCGATCACCTCGTCGGCCAGCGCCAGGAGGGACGGCGGAATCGTGACGCCGATGGCCTGCTCAGTGTTCCGGTTGATGACCAGGAACAATCGTGTGGGCTGCTCGACCGGCAAATTAGCCGGTTGCACCCCCCTGAAGATCTTGTCGACGTAAGCCGCGGACCGGCGAAAGAAGTCAAAAAGGCTTTCGCCGTAGCTCATCAGTCCTCCAGCTGCCACGAACTCGCGAAGAGAGAACATGGAGGCCAGTCTGTACTTGAGCGCGAGCTGTGCGATCCGCTCTCTGTTGAAGAAATTGACAGACCCGGTCACGACTATGACGGCCGCAACCCGATGCGAACTCAGCAGGGCAAATGCGCTTTCGACCTCTTGGAGGCTTCGCGCTGTCGATGGGATGAGCGCAACGCCCACCTGTTCGGCAGCGGCTTGCGCATTCTGCACGACGGAAGGGGAATTTGGGCTACTGGGATCCACGAGAAGGCCGACCCGGGACAAAGTCGGAATGGTCATCAGCAGAAGTTCCAAATGCTTGGGTGCAGCATCTTCTTGTGAGCTCGCCAGCCCCGTGATGTTGCCTCCGGGGCGAGACAGGCTTGCGATGAAGCCGTTGCCGACCGGATCAGTCGAGTAACTCATGACGATGGGAATGGTGCTGGTCACTTGCCGCACCGGCGGTATCGCCGTGGGTGTGCCAGTTACAAGGACGTCGACCCTCAGTCGCACCAGTTCGGCGGCCAATTCGGCAAAGCGTTCGAGCCTGCCGTCCGCGAAGCGCCACTCGACTACGAAATCCTGACCCTCAATATAGCCAAGCTCACGCATGCCTTGCGTAAATCCGCTGAGGTAGCTTGCCTCGATTGAGGCAGGGGGCGAGGCGCTGGTCAAAAAGCCGATACGCCGCGGCCTCGCGTTCACCTGCGCGCCAACTGGCCATGACCAAGCGGATCCGCTGGCGAGAAGCGTGATGAACTCCCGCCGCCTCATAGGATCACCTCTCATCTGAGACAACCCAGGGGGAGTAAACCATACACCTCTGGTGAAGTTGGCACGAGGGCGGCCATCATCCAAGCGAAAAGCATCGGAAGCGCGCCACTGTAATTCGCATAAGGGCGTTTACGGAACCTGCCCTGCCATCAAGGCCGAACGCGCTAAAGGTTTTCGGCTAGCCGAGGGTCGGGCGAGATAGCGGGAAACGAAGTTCCGACGCGGGTGCAGGTTACTCCCGATAGGTAAGGGACCGTGCGCCGGAACAGGCGTAAAATCCGCCTTGTCACATCACGGACGGGGTCACATCCTAGACTGGCAAAACTCGGCTTTGCCCCGGGAGGGGGCGCGCTAATTGGAGCTTCGGTCCTTGCAAGATCGACCGTGAGGGAACATTAGCCATGAGCCCGAGCCAATCTGGTGAAGAGCCGCTCTCAGGTCCCAGGGTGGAGGATCTCGGGGACGGCACGGTTCGGATCCAGATCGAGCAGGTGCTGCCCTGGTCTGTGGCGATGCAGATCCTCGACCTCATGGCCGACACCACGCCCGATGAGCCGCAACGCCTCTCCTGAGGCCGCTCCGCCCTCAGGGCAGGTCGGCGAGAGAGCAGGTCCGCCACGCTCTATTGGTGCTAGTGCCGCGTTATCCTGGCGCATTCCACCCACACGGGCTCGTGGGTTTGCATGGCGCGCAGGTTCCCCAGAACTTTGGTTCGCAGCGCCCGCCAACTCCCAAGCGACACTCTACACTGATCACATTCCACGTGCTTGAGATCGGCTGAGAGCCTGAAAACATTACTGCCGCACACTGGACACGAGAAGATTGTCATGCCGGTACCCCCCTGATGAAGGTGGCATCAATCCCTCTCTCCGGAGGCTTGTATGAGGTTGATCATCTCTGAGATAACCAGAATAATTCACATAGGTTAATCTGCAAAGTGTTATTTTCCGGCCGGCGTGTTTGTGTTCATGCTTGTACCCATGAACGCTACAGAAGGCGCAGCCCGTCGGCAGCTCCAGCCCCGCGCTCGCCCGGATACGAATTCGCATAAGGGCCAGTATGGAACCTGCTTAGGTCCGGATCTCGACCATCAGGATGAGGGCGGCGCGTAGGACGATCTTGCCCGCTTCGTCCCGAACAGCGACGACCATCGTTCTCTCAGGGCCATCCCCCGGCACCACGTCACGGGCGAGATCGGCAAGGCCGCTTTGGGCCTGAAGGCGGACTTCCTCGATCCCGTCGAGGTCCTGCCCTTCGTCATCCTGAAGGTAGGTGTCGCCGTCGTGGGTGTCGAAGAAATAGCGGGGCATAGCGCACACAAACGGCAGGAAGCCAGGTTCCGTCCCACATCGGTCCTGTCTCGAAACATCGGTGCCGACGCTGGGGGCTCCTCTCCCGGAGTGCTACAGGAGAGGAGCCCCTTCCGCCTTACACGATGGAGAACCCGGCAGAGGCGCCCCTGCCAGGTTCAAGATTGTCAGCCGCGTATCATGTCACACGGTGTATACAAGCGGTGCAGTGTTCGCTGGTTTGCTCACCGGCGGCAATGCAGGGGCTGCTGTTGCTCAAGGCAGCGGGCTCCGGCCCCTCCTCGCTCTACCCCCCATGTGCGCGGGGAGGGGCCTCCCTCCGATCCGCTGAGGCGGGTCTCGAAACCACAGCCGACCGGACCCCAATCCGACACCCATGCATGCGAGCCTGTCTGTGCGCCAGCAAACAGACCGGTGCGCAAAGATTGTGCAACCTGCACGCGCATGCGCGGGCTCGCAAAGCGCAGGTGAATTTCGCGTAAGGGTGTATATGGAACGAGCAAACCTGTTGGATGGCCTGCCGCTGGTCCTTACTCGATCACTTCATCGGCACGAGCGAGGAGACTGGGCGGGATCTCGAACCCGAGGGCTCGTGCAGCTCTCCCGTTGAGGACAAGCTCAAACGTCGTTGGCTGCTCAATGGGCAGATCACCAGGCTTCTCACCGCGCAGCAGGCGGTCGGCGTAGGCTGCCAGTCGGACATAGGTGGCCCGCTGGTTGGCCCCCCCATAGCTTGCAAGGCCCCCCACCTCGCAGTGCTCGCGCGAGCCGAACATGGACGGCAAGCCATGTGCTTTCGCGAACTCAGATATTCTGACCTTGTGGACCCTCGTGGCTCCGCCCGGGAAGGCGAGCATCGCGTCCGGCCTGGAACCCCGCACCTGCTCCAGAGCAGCATCGAGATCCGCACCCGAAGCGAAGGGGGCATAGACGAGGCGCAGGGAGAGAGCCTCAGCGGCCTTCCTGGTGGCCTCATACTCGAGCTGCTCGCCGGGATGGGTGGCGTTGGACAGAACAGCGAGGGTGCGCAGAGGAGGCATCAGCTCCTTGAGGACCTCGACCCTCTTCTGGGCCACATCAAGGGACATGAAGGTGATGCCAGTGAAGTTGCGCCCAGGCCGGGCGAGGCTCTCAGCAATGCCGAGCGCGACCGGATCGCTGCTGATCGTGAACAGGACCGGCTTTGCCGTTACGGCTCTCGTGGCAATGATGGCAGGTCCACTCGACACGATCAGGTCAGCCGGGAGGGCGAGAAGCTCCGGGAGCATGGCACGAAGCGCGCCTGGATCACCGGGGGTGTAGCGGAGCGTGAACGCGAGGTTCTGGCCCTCAATATAGCCGCGCTCGCGCAGGCCGTCTCGGAAGCCGTCGATGAAGGGGTCGGGCTGGGCTTCCGTGGACGCCCAAAGGATCGTGCGGATCTTGCCGGGCTGTGCCCCGGCCGCGAGCGGCCATGCCGCTACCGCGCCACCAAGAACTTGGAGGAACGTCCGCCGTCTCATGGATCACCTCGCGTGCGAGATACCCGGGCTAGACGACAAGCATACACCCACAGGCAGGGTGGAGCGAGGACAGCCCTCGCGCATGCGAAAAGCGCCGGCGGCCAATGCGCGTAACTCGCTATATGGAACTAAAAACAGCCCCTCTTGAGGCTATTCGGAAGGTTTCATGCGCGCCGCGCGGCTTCGCGGGTTGGGCGCTAAGTAGGTCGCCACAAGTCTTGCAACGGGATAGCTGCGGGTGTTCCCTGGGGAGCATGCGACGACATGATCACTCTCCCGGGACATGGCTTGACGAGGCGGATCGCAAGCGGCTTGCCGCAG